>Ga0182030_10004667_pt1 | contig 29239 bp, 20 predicted proteins | sample 812S3MmetaG_FD_121299 | JGI IMG/M metagenome (GOLD analysis project Ga0182030, IMG submission 121299) | Permafrost microbial communities from Stordalen Mire, Sweden - 812S3M metaG (Illumina Assembly) | ecosystem: Environmental > Terrestrial > Soil > Wetlands > Permafrost | place: Sweden...
GGGCCCGCGCGGTTGCAAGCTGGACCTCTATCCTCAATTGAAGGCGGCCGGGGGCGTGGCGCCGTCACAGTGGAAATTCGACGCTGCGGACTGGTGGCTGGAGGAACACGGCCTGATCATGGAGAAGCCGACCTTTCCCCTGCCTCCCGGGAAATACCTGGTCACGGGCGACCGCAAGGTGACGGCCGTGCTGACCATTCAGCCCAGGGACAAGGACGGCAATCAGCGGTGGGAACTCGCCGACGGCGCGACCCTCTACGATGTCACGCATCTGGGATGCCGCTCCGCCCGCTACACGCCAGCGACGGCTGACAACTCGTGCTCGCCCTCGAACGTTCGGACCACGGGTTTTCCGGTGAATCCCGGGGCGGCCATGCCCGTGGTGAACGGCTGCCGCAAGCAGGACTACGCGGTTCTCATCGTGGTTGGGCTGCCCGTCACTCACTGATTGGCCGCGGGCAGGGTGCGACCGCTCCCTACGCGACCTCGCCGGCACCCGACCGCTGCTGCACCGCCGAGTGGCCGGAGCGTCTCGGTAACAGATTCATCGCGGAAGGCGTAACCGAGCAGCACCCATTTCGCGCCTGTATTTTCAACCCGATGGTCAACCCCGCGGGGCCTATTCCTGACCAGATGACGGGAAGCGGGCGCCGGTTCCGGTGCTTGCGGCCGCACCGGGTCATACCTGCGAACGGAGGCTCTAAACCGTTGATTGTAAGTATCGTTACGCGTTGTAAATATACGCAAGTTCCGTGGCGCGCAGAACGTCAGGATGATATGATCACTCAGAACGCTCGGGAGTGCCAGCTGGCCCGGCGGAGGTTGATTTGAAACGATCGCTGCCCGTCTTTGTCTGTCTCAAGGCCGCCTGTCTCCTGACCGCGTGTCTCCTGACCGCCCCCATCCTGTTCGCCGGTCCCGCCGCCACCAACGCCCCCGCCGCTCCTGCTATGGACGCCGCCGCGCGCCGCGCCATGCTCGACAAGTATTGCGTTGGCTGCCACAACCAAAGGGCGAAGGTCGGAAATCTGATGCTCGACAAGCTGGACGTGGCGCACATCGGCCCCGATAACGCCGAGCTTGACGAAAAGGTAGTCCGCAAACTTCGCGCCGGTCTGATGCCGCCCGCCAAGATGCCGCGTCCGTCGGCCGATCAGCTCAACGCCTTCATCACCTCAATGGAGAGCGAACTCGACCACAGCGCCTCCACCTACCTCCCGCCGCCGGGTCTGCATCGCCTCAATCGCACCGAGTACACCAACGCCGTGCGCGACGTGCTCGGCCTTCAGGTCGATGCTTCTAAATTCCTTCCGCCCGACGATTCCACGCACGGCTTCGACAACATCGCCGGCGCTCTGACGATCTCTCCGGCGCTGATGGAAGCGTATCTTTCCGCCGCCGGGAAAATCAGCCGTCTCGCCGTGGGCGACATCAACACGCCCACCCAGGCCGTCTTCGAAGTGGCCGCCGACACCGCGCAGAACTACCACATCGAGGGGCTGCCCTTCGGCACCCGCGGCGGCATCCTTATTAAGCAGCAGTTCCCCGCCGACGGCGACTACAGCTTCAAGGTCAAAGGCGTCACCGGTTACTTCCAGGCCGTGCTCGGCGGCGTCAAGGGCGAGAAGCTCGAAGTGCTCGTGGATGGCGAGCGCGTTCATCTTTTCGACTGGGACAAAGACATCTCGAACACCACCGGCAACGGCAAAGCCACGCCGAAGATACACGTCAAAGCCGGCCTGCATACGGTGGGCGTGACGTTCCTCTCCACGAACGATGTCCCGGGCAGCGAACTCAATCGTCCGTTCGAGCGCACCATGAACACGCCGGGCTCGATCCCGGGTTTCATCTTCTACCCGCACGTCGGCCAGGTCTGGATCGAAGGCCCGTACAATGCGCAGGGCGCTCCCGACACTGCTGCGCGCCGCAAGATCTTCCTCTGCCACCCGACAGCCGCGAAGGACGAAGCCGCTTGCGCGCGCACCATCATCGCCGCGCTCGTGAAGCACGCTTATCGCCGGCCTTCCACGCAGAGCGACGTCTCCTCGCTCATGCAGTTCTATCAGGACGGCCGCGCCGACAACGGCAGCTTTGACGACGGCATCGAAGCCGTCATCCAGCGCGTGCTCGCCGATCCCGAATTCGTTTATCGCCTGGAACCTGAGCCCGCCAGTCTTGCTGTCGGCAAGACGTACCGCATCAGCGATCTGGCCCTTGCCTCGCGCCTGTCCTTCTTCCTGTGGTCGAGCGTGCCCGACGACGAACTCCTCGATATCGCCGCGCAGGGTAAACTGCGCGAGCCCGCTGTGCTCGACGCCCAGGTGCGCCGCATGATGGCTGATGAGAAATTCGGCCAGTTCGTCACCAACTTCACCGGCCAGTGGCTTGGCCTGCGCTCGCTTAAGACGGTCGAGCCGGTCGTCAATCTCTTCCCCGACTTCGACGACAACCTGCGCTACGCTTATCAGCGCGAAGTCGAAATGTTCTTTGCCAGCATCGCCCACGAGGACCGCAGCGTGCTCGACCTGCTGACGGCGAACTACACCTTCGTCAACGAGCGCCTGGCGAAGGAATACGGCATCCCGAACATCTACGGCGCACAGTTCCGCCGCGTCACGCTGCCGGCCGACCTCGACATGCGCCGCGGTCTCCTCGGCAAAGGCGCGCTCATGACGATCACGTCGAATGCAGCCCGCACATCGCCCGTGACGCGCGGCAAATGGTTCCTGACCACATTCGTCGGCGTCCCGCCGCCTGATCCGCCGCCGAACGTACCTCAGATCAAGGATCGTCCGCCTGACGCCACCGGCAACTCTCACACGCCCACGATGCGCGAGACCATGGAGCGGCATCATACCGATCCGACCTGCGCATCCTGCCACAGCCTCTTTGAACCGATGGGCCTCGCGCTCGAGAACTTCGACGCAGTCGGCACCTGGCGCACGCTCGACGGCGAAAGCCCGATCGACGCCAACGGCGTGCTCGTCGACGGCACCAAAGTGGACGGCGTTACCTCTCTGCGCGAGTGGGTGCTGGCGCATTCCGACCAGTTTGTGCGCGTAGTAACCGAGAAGCTCATGACTTACGCCTTAGGACGAGGCGTGGAATATCAGGATCAGCCCGAAGTGCGATCGATCGTACATGAATCGGCCGCTGGAAAGTACCGGTTTACCTCGCTCGTAATGGGAATTGTGAAGAGCCCGGCTTTTCAGACCAACATGAAATCCGCGGGTACAACAGAATCCCGCGCATCGCGCTAACAGAGGAACGCATGGCATTCATTACTAAAAAGCACATCTCCAGACGAACGATACTCCGCGGAGCGGGCACGGCGCTGGCGCTGCCGCTGCTCGACGCCATGATTCCGGCGCACACGGCTCTCGCCCAGACCGCGGCCACACCGAAGCCGCGCTTTGTCGGCTGCTTCGTGCCGCACGGTATGGCGCCGGGCTACTGGGTCCCCGAGAAGGAAGGCGCGCTCCCCGCCACGCTCCCACACAACTGGAAGCCCCTCGAGCCGTTCAAGGATTACTCGGTCATCATGAGCGGCCTGCATTCGCGTTCCGCCGAACCGCCTCCGGGCGCGACCGGCGCCGACCACTGGGTCGCGGCCGCGTTCCTGTGTGCGGACAAACCGAAGAAGACCGCCGGTTCGGACGTTTACGCCGGAACCACCATCGACCAGATCATCGCGCGGAAAATCGGCAGCGCCAATCTGATGCCGTCGATGCAGCTCGCTGTCGAAGATCCTGGCGCGAACTCGAGCAACTGCGGCGAAGGCTACAGCTGCACCTACACCAACACCATCTCCTGGGCGTCGCCGACCGATCCTCTGCCCATGGAGCTCAATCCGCAAGTCGTGTTCGAGCGCATGTTCGGCGACGGCAGCACGATGGAACTGCGCGCCAAACGCCGCAAGCGCGACAGCAGCATTCTCGATTCACTCACCGGCAGCCTTTCGCGCCTGAAGAACGAATCGAGCCCCTCTGACCGTTCACGCCTCGACACCTACACCGATAATGTCCGTGAAATTGAGCGCCGCCTCGATATCGCGATGAAGGCCTCCACCGTTGCGCCGCCCGAAATGCAGGTCCCGATCGGCGTCCCGCAGACATTCGACGAACATATCAAGCTGCAGTTCGATCTGCTCGCGCTGGCCTTCCAGGCCGACATCACGCGGGTGGGCACGCTGCTCTTCGCGCGCGATCTCACCGGCCGCACTTATCCCGAATGCGAAGCGCCCACTTCCGGGTTCCACGGCGTCTCACATCACGGCGAAGACCCCCGCCAGATCGGCCTGCTCTCGAAGATCAACCAGTATCACGTGAAGATGCTGGCTCACCTGGTGGCCAACCTCGCGAAGACGCAGGACGGCGACGGCACGCTGCTGGATCATTCGCTGATTCTCTACGGGTCCAACATGGGCAACTCGAATCAGCACGTGCACTACGATGTGCCGCACGTTCTGATTGGCGGCTACAAGAACAAGGGCGGCCGCCATCTGGCCTTCCCGACGAAGACGATTCCGACCGGCAACCTGCTGCTCAGCGTCCTCGACAAGTACGACATTCACGAAGACCACTTCGGCGACAGCACGGGCCGAATCGAGAGCCTATAAGCCATGAAGAGCCTCGCTCTCCTGCTGCTGCCGGTTTGCGCGTTCTGCGCCACGGCTCCGTCCGATGTGGCCGACGCCGTCATGCGCGGTGACTCCACGACGCTCCGCAAGCTCATCAGCCAGAAGGCGGACGTCAACGCGCCTCAGGCCGATGGCGCCACAGCTCTTCATTGGGCGGTCTATCGTTCCGACAAAGACACGGTCGACCTTCTTCTGCGGTCAGGCGCGAATCCGAAAGTCGCCAACCGCGAAGGTTCCACGCCGCTCTGGCTCGCCGGCATTAACGGCAATGCCGCGATCATTTCCTCTCTCCTGAAAGCCGGCGCCGACGTCAATGAAAAGCTTCCGCTGGGCCGTTCGCCTTTGATGGCCGCCGCGCGTACCGGCAACGTGGAGGCTATAAAAGTTCTTATTGAGCATGGCGCAGACGTGAACGCGAAGGACACTCTTCGCGGCACGACGCCCATCATGTGGGCGGCGGATGAAGGCCACGCTGAGGCAATTCAGTTTCTGATCGAGCACGGCGCCGATATCAAAGAGCGATCCGCCAACACGGAACGGGGACGCGGACCGGCCCTCGGCAAAGCCAACGATCCCCGCAAAGCAGTTGCCGCCCAGGGACTGGCCGTGCGTGAAGGTAAACCCAGTCCGCCCCTCGGCGGCGGTGGTGGACGTGCCGGCCGCGGCGGTGGCCGCGGTGGCGCAGCAGCGGGAGCGGCAGGTGTCGCGGCAGTGGATGGATTTGCCGATGGCGACGATACCGCAGCCTTCGGTCTTGTCAGCCGGCGTCAGGCCCCGAACGATGGCGTCGGCATCACGCCTCTCGTTTACGCTGCCCGCGCCAACAGCATTGAAAGCGTGAAGACTCTCCTCGCCGCTGGCGCCGACATCAATCAGACCACAAATTACGGCTGGAGTCCTCTTCTCGTCGCCACGCAGAATCGTTATTACAAGCTCGGTGCGTTTCTTATCGATCACGGCGCCGACGTCAATCTGACCAACAAAGGCAATTGGACTCCGCTCTACCTCGCCACTGACAATCGCAATATCGAAAGCGGCGACTATCCGGTCCGCAAGCCGGATATGGATCACCTCGAATTCATCAAGCTCCTCATCGCCAAAGGCGCCAATGTCAACGCGCGCATCAAGGACAGCACCGAAACGCGCACGGTCTTCACCAATCAGTGGCTCGATGAGAATGGCGCCACGGCATTCCTGCGCGCCTCGCAGTCCGGCGATATCGAGCTGATGAAACTGCTGCTCGCGCATGGCGCCGATCCGAAAATCGACACGGTCCTGCATGTCACCGCGCTTCAGGTTGCGGCAGGCATCGGCTGGGTGGAAGGGATCACCTACGAGTGGTCACCAGAAGCCACGTACAAAGCCTGCCAGATGCTGCTTGACCTCGGCCTCGATCCGAACGCCCAGGCCGATACGGGCCGCACGGCGCTCCATGGCGCGGCGCACAAAGGCCGCGCGGATGTGATCCAGCTTCTGGCCGATCACGGCGCGAAGCTCGATGTGCGCGATTACGGCAACACGGACAATCGCGGCGGCAAGCTCGCCGTGCACACCTGGGAGCCGGTCGATTACGCCGACGGCCTGGTGCGCGTGGGCGTGCAGTCCGCTATCGGCCATCCCGAAGCCGGGCTGCTGCTGCGAAAGCTGATGGCGGCCAAAGGAATGCCGGCGCCGCCCATGGGCCGCACGCTGGAATCGATTTGCATTACCGAAGCCTGCGAGTAATCCCGGCTTTCTTTTTCGCTCTCTCGGCATACAGCCAGATCGCCGGCACCATTGTCGATCCGGACAACATCGCTGTTCCCCATGCAGCGATTCAGGCGACAAATAAAACCACGGGCGTGGTCTACAAGACCGATTCCTCCAGGGACGGCGCCTATACTTTGACGCCCGGGCCCGGCCGTTACATGATCACCGTCACCGCGCCGGGTTTCAATGCGTTCACTGAAGACGTGAACGTGACGACCGCGCCCACCCGTCTCGACATTCACATGGTCGAATTTCAGTTCGGCACCCTCGGCGACGGCCGCGAATTTCAGACCGACCGCATGACGGCGCACAAAGCACCCACGAGCCCGACGCCACGCACGCCCGACGGCAAGCCCGACCTTACAGGCGTCTGGTACACGCAGCGCATCGTCGATCCGGGCCAACCCGAAATGCTGCCGTGGGCGCAGAAGTATTTCGACGAGCAGGCCGCCAACAGCTTTAAGAACGCCCCCGGCGCGCACTGCCTGCCGCGCGGCATCACCAATGCCGGCGCGCTGTTTCCCTTCCGTCTGGTGCAGACTCCCACGCTGCTCCTGATGATCTTTGAAGACGATATTCCCAGTCATCGCCAGGTTTTTCTCGACGGCCGCGGGCATCCGAAGGACCCCAACCCCATGTGGATGGGCCACTCCATCGGCCGCTGGGACGGCGACACACTCGTCATCGACACTATCGGCTTCGACGACCGCTCCTGGCTCGACGCGCAGGGCCATCCGCATTCGGACAAGATGCATGTCATCGAGCGCTTCCATCGCGTCGATCTCGGTCATCTCGAAATCGAATTCACTATCGACGATCCTGGCGCTTACAAAAAACCCTGGGTGATTAAGCGCGCTACCGAACTCGACCCCAACGACGACATCGGCGAATACGTCTGCACGGAAAACGAAAAAGACGTCGCCCACATGAAATAGCCCAAACTGATATACTCCCGGCGATGAAACGCCCGCTGCTCCTCGCGCTTCTCCCCATCGCCGCCCTCGCTGCCGACGATCCCTACGCCGCGCAGCTTTTTCAAAAGCACTGCGCCACCTGCCATGCCTCGGAAGCCGGCGCCAGCGGACGTATCCCGCAGGTGGCCGTGCTGAAATCGATGACGCCCGCCGCGATTCAGCGCACTCTCGACAGCGGCATCATGAAGCAGCAGGCCTCCGCTCTTTCCGCCGACGAGCGCCTGAAGGTGGCTACATATCTCGGCACCGCCGTCACAGTGGAACGCCGCCGCGACGAAATCCCGAACCCCTGCGCGGCGCGCCCGCTGCCTGCCGAGGGCGCCTCCTGGGCCAGTTGGGGCGGCGACCTTGCCAACACGCGTTTTCAAAAGGACGCCGGCCTCAGCGCCGCCGATCTCCCGCGCCTGAAACTGAAGTGGGCTTTCGCTTTCTCCGACACCTCGACGATGCGCTCGCAGCCCGCTGTATATCGCGGCCGCATCTTCGCCGGCGGGCAGGACGGCAGCGTCTACGCGCTCGATGCCAAATCCGGCTGCGTCTACTGGGCCACCGCCGTGCAGTCGCAGGTGCGCTCCGGCATCGTGATGGGCGAAGCCCGCGGCAACCCCGCCATCTTCTTCGGCGACTCCGCCGGATTCGTCTACGCGCTCGACGCGGCCAGCGGCAATCAGCTCTGGAAAATTCGCGCCGACGAACACCCCGCCTCCACGGTTACGGCGACTCCTGTGTTCCACAAGGGGCGCCTCTACGTGGGTTCCGCTTCGCGCGAGGAAGCGCTCGCGGTTTCGCCCGGCTACATTTGCTGCACCTTTCGCGGCAGTGAGTCTGCCCTCGACGCCTCCACCGGCAAGCTGCTCTGGAGGACCTGGATGATTCCCGAAGCCGCCAAAGCCCGCCCGAGGACGAAGGCCGGCGCGCAGGCGTTCGGCCCCTCCGGCGCCGGTGTCTGGACCGCGCCTTTGCTCGACCCCGAACGCGACACGATGTACATTACCACCGGCGACAACTATACCGATCCCGTCACTTCACTCAGCGACTCTCTGGTCGCCCTGCGGCTCTCTACCGGCGCGATTCTGTGGTCGAAGCAGTTCACCGCGAAGGACGCGTGGAACAGTTCCTGCCAGCTTGAAGGCAAAGTGAACTGTCCCGATACCGAAGGCCCCGATTTCGATTTTGCTTCATCCGCGATCCTCGTTACGCTGCGTAACGGCAAGCGCGCTCTGCTGCTCGGCCAGAAGTCCGCTGTGATTTACGCTGTCGATCCGGAGGCACGCGGCAAGGTTCTCTGGCAGTCGCGCGTCGGCCAGGGCGGCACGGTCGGCGGCATTGAATGGGGCTCCGCCACGGACGGCCGCAACGTTTATGTGGCGCTCTCCGATATCAGCTTCGATGTGACGCGCAAGCCCGGCAGCAACGACCGCGCCTACAATCTCAACCCGACGAAGGGCGGCGGACTCTTCGCTTTTCGCATCGATAACGGCGAGCGCATCTGGCAGGCGGCGCCGCCGAAATGCGAGGAATCCCGTCCCGACCACCGCCCCTGCAGTCCGGCACAATCGGGCGCCGTCACGGCAATTCCCGGCATTGTCTGGTCAGGTTCTGAAGACGGCCATCTGCGCGGCTACTCCACTACTGACGGCAAAGTCATTTGGGATTACGACACCGCGCACGACTACGAGACGGTGAACCGCATCCCCGGCAAAGGCGGCGCGCTGGACGTGGCGGGGCCCGTGGTCGCGGACGGAATGCTCTTTGCGATTTCCGGCTATCCCGCGCGGGGCGGCATCCCCGGCAACGTGCTGCTGGCGTTCGGTCTGGATTAGTTCTCTGACGGCCTCTCCACCCTGTCGATGACCAGGATCGGGATCGCCGCTTTCGCAGGTTCCAGCTTCAGACCGAGCTGTTCGCGCAGAGCTTCGAGCGGGGTTGGGCCGATTGGGTCGGATGCCAATGGTGAATCGGCACTGGCAGGTATCCTGCGCTCACGCGCCCATTCGAGCGTGAAATCAAATCTTCCACTGAGACCGGTCTTATCGATTATGGGGCGGCCAAACGCCAGTGGCCCCGCCAATACTTCGGAGAGCGTGCCCGCTAGCACGTCCATGCTCACGTCGCGGGAGCCCATCAGAAGCCTCGTGCCGAGGTCGACTGCCGAGAACATGTGGCAAGCAAAGTAAAAACTGGGGTGATCCGCAACAGGGGAAGCGCCGGGTTTATCGCATGGCGGCGCGTCGGCATGGGAAATGAGCCTCGGCCCCGGCTTACCCGGCTTGGCGAGCCTGAGTTCAAACACGGGAATTTCCCGGGTCTCAAAGTGGGCCGTCAAGTGAAAGCGATCGGCCAGCAGGGCCTGCATCATGAGACGCATGTGGTCCTTCGTTGGATTGCCTGTTGCAGCCCGCGCTTCAATGCTGTAGCGGTCGTTGTTTACCCACTTCGCCAAATGAGAAAACTCCCGGCTCTGAGCCTCGTTCCCCCAAACCTTGTATGCGAATTCGATGTACTCCGCGAGCGTCTGGTCGGCGATGAGCCGGCCGTTCGTTGCGACATAGTCGTCCGAGGGATCGAGCGGAAAGTTTGAGGGCACAAACGCTCCCTTGCCCGGCTTGACCGAAGCCACGTCGAAGGCCATCTTGCCTTGAGCCCGAATGGCAGGCGCATTCAGGATGCCAACAATAACAAGCAGCAGGAATCTCACGAGAGGTGCCTCCCCCGCAAGGTTAGACGCGATATCGCCACGGGCCGTGCAATTGAGGCGCTTAGTGTACACGCGGCGCGGGCCACATTTCTACTCCGCCCACTCGCCCGCGGCCTGTCTGCGCATCCGTCCCGCGGCCACAATCGCCGCCACCATCACCACCGCCCGCAGCGCCTGAAACCAGCGCGGCTGCTCCTCTTCGGCAGTCATCGCCGAAAGCACGCTCATCGCCACGCTCACTGCCGCCAGCGCATAGGCGTGCTTCATCCGCGCCCGTGACGCGATCGTTGCGGTCGCCAATCCGCCGAGGAACGCCGCCGCCAGACTGTAGGCGATGTTGGCTGCCAGGTACCCGCGCGCCAATGGCACGCCGATCAGGTACCACTCGGGCTTCACCGCCTGCAGCATGTAAGTGGCGCCCAGGACGATTGCCAGAATCACTGCGTAACCCGCGAGGACGGCCAGTATGCTTCGGAGCATCTCCCCTAGTATTACTTGGGAGGGCGCGCGCCTTCGATCAGATTCCCGACCGAGGCAGTCAGGGGCGTGAGCCTCAACCGTTGGGATTCGTCCCGGAAGTTGTTTCCCGGATCCTGGTTCCGTCAGGCTGCTGTGTGACCTTGCTCGATTGGTTGCCGCTCACCTGAATTCCCTTGCTCACGGCATAGGTTGTGGCGCTGATTCCGAGCAGGGTCAGAACCTCCGGCGGGATGGCCGGGAAGTCCGACTTCGCCACCACCACCAGGAACAGGCTCAGCGAAATAACGAGCGTGAAGATCAGAAGCTGAAAGCGCGACATGCTGGCTTTGTTGTCTCCTGTCTCGCTGAGCAGGTCGCTGAGATCTATGGCGCCTTTGGCCATCGCGATCAGAATCGCGAAGCCGAAGAGAAAAATGATGGCCAGCAGCGTAAAGCCGACTGCGACTTTCAGCTTGTTCAGAGCAATCGCGGTATCGGCGGGGGTGCCGGACACGGCGAACGCGATCACCAACAGCAGGACTATCAGGGCCGCGAGGCCGAGCAGAATGTTTACCACTTCGTTCTTGCCGTTGTTTTCGCTCATTTTGTCTCCTGTTTATCCTTCTGACCGAAAATAGTCCACGCTTTCGCACCGAGGTAAACGGACTGGCTGCCGCCCAGTGCCAGCACGAGATCCCGGGGAAGTGCAGGCATATGGGAGGGGTCATGCATGACGCCCAGCAGATACTGGAACGCGGTGAACACTGTCAGCATCAGCATCTGAATCCGGCCCGGACTCAGCGTCCCGTCGTCCGACCGCAGCAATCCGGCGAGGCGGCCCGACTGCAGCAGCTTCCAGAGCGTAATGGCGCCGGAACCGGTGACCAGCGTAATCATTTCCCAGCGCGCTGCAATCGCAAGTAATCTCATGCGTGGTATCCGGGCTGTACCACTGGTGATGTCTGCGTTCTGCGCGTCAGATTTCGAGCTTCCCTGTGCTGTCGCCGAATTTCTCCTGATCGACGCCGTGCTTGTCCAGCAGCGCCAGCATCAGATTCGACATCGGCGTATGCGGTGCAAATTTCAAATGCCGTCCGCCCTTCAGCCGGCCCGCGGCGCCGCCCGCCACAATGATCGGCAGCGGGTCATGATCGTGCTGATTCCCGTTGCTCATGCTGCTGCCGTAGAGCACCGTCGCATGATCCAGCAGATTGCCGTCGCCGTCCGGTGTCTTCTGCAGCTTCTCCAGAAAATACCCCAGCGTCTTCACGTGATATTGGTTGATGAGCGCGAACCGGTCCATGTTCGCGCGCACGTTAGAGTGATGCGACGCCGTGTGGAAACCGTCGCGCACACCGCTCCCCGGATACGTCGCGCCGCTCGTGTCGCGTGCATACATCAGCGTCGAGATACGCGTAATTTCGGCCCGCCACGCGATCGTCAGCAGATCGTACATGAGCTTGATGTGATCGTCGAACGCCTCCGGAATCCCCACCGGCGCTTCCGGCACATCCAGACTGTTGGCCGACTGCTGCGTCGCCTTTTGAATACGCCGCTCGATCTCGCGGATGTCGTCGAGATACTCGCCAAGCCGCGTGCGATCGCTCGGGTCCAGCTGCCCCTGCAATCGCGCCACTTTGTCCGTCACCGAATCGAGGATGCTGTGGTCCTGTTTCTTCCGCGCGAGCCTTTGCGCCGAATTCGTGCCGTCGCCGAACAGCCGCTCGAACACCACCTGCGGACTGTTCTCCATCGGCAGCGGCATGGTCGGCGTGCGCCACGAAATCGTGTTGTAGTATGCGCACCCATAGCCCGACCCGCAGTTCAGCCCGACTTCTTCAATCCCCAGCTCAATCGACGGCAGCGGCGTATCCTGCCCCATATGCTCCGCCAGCACCTGATCGATGGTGGTCCCGCCGTGTACCGACCCTTTTTCCGGATGCGCCCCGCTCAGAAATACAGCCGCCGACCGCGCATGATCCGCGCCCGCATCCGAACCAATCCCGCCCGCCTGGGGATGCGCCAGATTGCTGACCACGCACACGCGATCGCGCAGTTTTTCGAGCGGCTTCAGGCTTTCGGTAAACTCGAACCCCGCGCCTTCCTGCGCCGGAGTCCACTTGTCCATCGTCGCGCCGTGCGGCAGATAGATGCCGAGGAACCGCGCCTTCGGATTCGCCGCCGTGTCAGCCAGCGCCGTCGACGCCGGGATCATCGAATCGAGCAGCGGCAGCGCCACAGTCACGCCCATGCCGCGCAGAAACGTTCGTCGTGCCAGATGCTTTTTGCTGTTGAATCTCATCGGCTGGCCCTTACCTGGCTTTCTTTCACGGTCGCCTCCTTCATTTTCATCTGAAACGGCGCACTCTTCACGATACCCAGCACGAGGCCGGAAAACCTGTACTGATCCTTCGCCGCATCGCGCATCACCGCCCGCACCACCGGCATGTCGTAATACTTCGATTCGCGCCCGGTGCCATACATCAGCAGCTTCTCCGTCATGTTCCCCACGAACGCTTCCGGGCGATTCGACAGCGCCTGCCGCAGACTGGCCGGCCCGCTCAAAGGCGTTCCATCCACCAACTGCCCCGACGGGTCCACCTTGAATCCGGAATCCACGGTGCGCCAGGCGCCCGTCCCGTCGAAGTTCTCGAGCGCGAGGCCGATCGGGTCCATGATCTTGTGACACGCCGCGCACACCGGATTCGACCGATGCTCCTCGATGCGTTCGCGCACCGAGGTCAGCGCCGCGCCGCTCGTGTTCTCCTTCAGCGGCGGCACGTTCGGCGGGGGCAGGGGAGGGGGACTGCCCAGCAAATTTTCCAGCACCCACTTGCCGCGCTGCACCGGCGAAGTGCGATTCGCATTCGACGTCACCAGCAGCATGCTGCCCTGCCCGAGCAGCCCGCGCCGCGCGTCCATTTCCGGGTTGCCGGGCGGGACCGGCGTGCGCCGGAAGTCCGGCCCGTAAATCCCCGCCATCCCGTAATGCTTCGCCAGCCGCTCATTGACGAACGTGTAGTCGGCGTTCAGCAAATCCAGCACGGGACGGTCTTCCCGCACCACGCTTTCAAACAGCATCTCCGTCTCGCGCTGAAACGCCTGGCGCAGATTGTCGTCGAAATCGGGAAACTCCCGCGGATCGGGATTCGCGTTCTTCAGCTCGCGCAGATACAGCCACTGTCCCGCGAAGTTCGTCACCAGCGCATGCGCCCGCGCATCGGCCAGCATTCTGCGCGTCTCGCGCTCCAGCACGGCCGGTTCATGCAGCTTGTTCTGAATCGCCAGATTCAGCAGTTCGTCATCCGGGATGCTCGACCAGATGAAGAAAGAAAGCCGCGACGCGAGCTCAACATCGTTGATCCGGTACGCCCCGCCTGGCGCGACCGACGCCGGGGGCGGCTCGAACCGGAATACGAATTCCGGATCGGCCAGAATCCTGCGCAGCGCCATCTCGATGCCCGATTCGAAATTTCCTGTCGCATTCCGCTCCTGCTGATAAAAACTCAGGAGCGGCTCCAGATCGGCATCCGTCGACGCTCTGCGATAAGCCCGCCGCGTCAGGTTGGTCAGAATCTGGCGCGCGCACGCGACTTCCTCAGACTGCGCCTTCGGCTGGCACACAAAAATCTTCCGGCGGCTCGGCGTGTCCCCCGGCCCCGTCGCATTGTACGGCCCTGTCACATCGACGCGCGCCAGATGCGGCACGGTCGAATACCCGTACTGCATCCCGATGTTGACGTCCTTCGTGCTCGACATCGGCCGATGCACCAGGTCCTCGTTCGCCTCGTAGCTCGGTTCGAGAAACGCCACGCCGATGGTCTGCGGCCCGGCCTTCACCTTCAGGCGGAACTCCAGATGAATATCGGGCGTCATCTTCACCCGTTCTTCGTTCGGATCGGTAAGCGGCCGCGGCGGAGGCGGCGTCGCTCCTCGCTTCGCCTGCATAAAGAACATCGGCACTTCTTCCAGCATGTAGAGCTTCACGCGCTCGCCATTGAGCGTGACTTCCAGTTCCTGCCCCTCCGCGCCCTCGCCGAACACCTGGCCGAAACTCAGTTTCGCCAGCGACAGCTTGATCAGATACTCGCCATCCAGCGGAAAGTTATGCCGGATCACCGTGCCGCCGCGTGTGCCCAGCGGTTGCCCCGTCAGCGTTACGTCCTGGCTCAGGTCGCCCTTGACCGTGTAAGTCACGTCAAGCGGCGCCGTATCGCGATCGCCCACCGCCAGCCGGCTGATCTTTGCCGCCGCCGAAACGTAGCGCTCCATCAGCGCGGGCGACACCCCGAGCACATCCGCAATATTGTCGAAGCCGTTGCTCGAATCGTCCGCCGGCAGCAGCGTCGCCGCGTCCACATCCACCGCCAGCAGATCGCGGATCGCATTCGCGTACTCCGTGCGGTTCATCCTGTGCAGCGGCGCGCGTCCCGGATTCGGATGCTCCGCTGCAGCGCGGTCGAGCGCGGTCTCGACAGCACCCGCGAGGCCGTCAAGCGTAGCGCGATCCGGCCGTTTCGCGCCCGCCGGCGGCATCATACCCGCCCGAATCTTGCGGACGACTTTCTCCCACGTCTCCGCGTCGGCCCCGGCGTGTTGCAGACTCAGCTTGTCCAGCTCCAGACCGCCGGTCTTCAGCTTCTGGTTGTGGCACGTGACGCAGTACTGATACAGCACAGCCTGTTGTGCACCGGCTTGTCCCGCGATCAGGAACGCAGCCCCAACCAACCACCCTCTCATTGCTGCTTCGCCATTAACTGATTGAGCAGCGCCATCGCCTTCGGCTTCGCCTCAGGCGGCCGGACCGCCAGAAAAATCCCCTGCGCGAACACCATCGGTGTGCGCCCTACGTTGTCTTTCGGATCCAGCTGCGCCCCGTGATCCGCCAGAATCTGAATCACCGATTCCCATCCGCGATTCGCCGCCCCATGCATCGCCGTCAGCCCCAGCGAATTCTTCGCATTCACTTCCGCCCCGCGCTCGAGGCACAGCTTTACGGCTTCCACATACTCGGCTTCCGCATGACTGTACGTCTGGCCCGGAATCCAGTTGATCCCGGCCGCGGCCATCAGCGACGTCGTCCCCTGCGTGGTCTTGATATTCGGATCCGCGCCCGCCGCCAGCAGCGCCCTCATCACCTCAATGTCCCCCGACAGCGCCGCGCGCACGAACGGCGTCGCGCCGTCGAAGTTCACCCACGACGCGTCGAACTGCATCAGCCCGTGTATCGGCACTGTGTCGGTCTGCTGATTCACTTTCGCGCCCTTCGCAATCAGCGTCTTGATCAGATCGATCGGATCCTGCCCATCCCCCGGCAAGTCGTCGTATTTATCGTGATTGAAATTCCGCAGATCGATGGCCGCGAACAGCGCCCCGCGCTTGTAATCGTCGACCGCATTCACATCCGCTCCGCGCGACACTAACTCTGTCGCAATTCCCGTCTGCCCGTTCAGCAGCGCAATAATCAGCGGCGTCGTGTGATTGCCCGAAGCCTGATCGATGTTCGCCCCGCGATCCAGCAGCAGCCGCACCATCTCGGCATTGCCGTCGCGCACCGCAAACAGCAGCGCGGTCATCCCGCCATTCGGCGTGGGCAGGGCGCGCTGGCGAATAATACCGGTTCCCGACGCGGCGGCCGGTCTCGCGGGCACATATTCGCCCGGCGTGACGGTCACAAGAGTCGACATGTTGATGTTCGCCCCGCGATCCAGCAGCAGCTTCACCGCGTCGGCATGTTTTTCGATCACCGCCCACATCAGCGCTGTCTGCGCATGCGCCGTGTCGCGGGCATTCACGTTCGCTCCGTGATCCAGCAGCGCCGTCATCGCATCCAGCTTCCCGGTGCGCGTCGCCGTCATCAGAGCCGTCTCGCCGCCCGGATTTGCGGAATTCACATCGACTCCGGCGTCGAGCAATCTGCGAATGATCGCCGCATTCCCATTCGTGGCGGCCAGATTGATCGGCGTCACGCCATAGCGCGTGGCAGCTTTCACGTCCGCGCCCGCTTTGATCAGGGCATCCACCAGCGGCGCATCGTTTTGGCGCACCGCCCAGTGCAGCGCCGTCATGCCGTCGGGCTGCGTGGCGTCAGCCATCAAAAACCCGGCAAAGACCGGAATCGCCAGAAGCGTGAAAAACAAGGGGTTCGCGCGCATGACGTTGGTTGTGATAGAAGCTTATTCCATCACGCCCGGGGGGCCCGGTCAAGCCGCCATCGACCTATAATAGGAAGCCATGTTTCGCACTGTTGTCACTAACACGCTGCTTGCCCTCACGCTGCTCGCCTGCCTCGCCTCCGCCCAGCAGCCTCCCGCCGGCCGCGAAGGAGCGGCACGCGGCGGCGTAACCGGCCGCCTCACCTGGTTCGATCGCCAGGGCAAACCCGTCGGCACGATCGGTGAACCTGGTGTTTATCGCACCCTCACCATCTCGCCCAACGGCAAGCGCGTCGCCGTCGAGCAGAATCGCGACATCTGGCTTCTCGACGCCGCCGGCGGCACGCCCATCCACTTCACGACCGATCCCGCGTGGGAAGCCTTTCCGGTCTGGTCGCCCGATGCCACGCGCATCGTCTTCACCTCGAACCGCGGCGGCACATTCGACCTCTACGAGAAACCGGTGACCGGCCAGACCCCCGAAACGCTTTTCAACAAATCGGGCGAAGGCAAAGGCGTGACCAGCTGGTCGCCCAACGGGAAATTTCTGCTCTACTACAGCATTGGCCAGCCGACGCACCTGCGCCTGCTGCCGGTCGATGGCCCCGTCGACCGCGCCGCGATTCCGGTGGTCGACGCGCAGTTCCAGAGCATCACCGGCCGCTTCTCACCCGACGGCCGCTGGATTCTCTACACGTCGAATGAATCAGCCCCGAGCGAGGTGTCTGTGCGATCGTTCAACGCTGCGACGGGCGCAATTGGACCGCCGACGGTTCTCACCCACGATGGCGGCCGCACACCGCTGTGGCGCGGCGATGGAAAGGAGATTTTCTACTTCAACAACGACGGCATGGTGACCGCGATGGATGTCAATGCGAGCGGCGCCACCTTCCAGCCCGGCACCGCGAAGCCTCTCTTCAAGGCTCCCTCGGGCGTGCTCTTCTGGGACGTCACCCCCGACGGCCAGCGCTTCCTGATGCCGCAAGGCATGTGACGCCGGCCGCCGGTCGTGAAAAACTGCTGCTGTTATTCCAGCCGGAGATGTCCTCCGATGATCGGATAAGTGGTCCCGAACAGGTCCGACATCACGTTCACCGTGGCGTCGCAGGCATGGTTCAGGCAGGGCAGTCCAAAGCCGGACTCAATGCTCTTCAGCAGGGAAAAATGGTTGTAGCTCACGTTGCTCTGAATCCCGTGAGCGCCGTAGTTGGTATCCACGATCAGCAGCACCTGGTTTACTGTCGGTGACACGCTGTAATCGTCCTCATCCCACAGAACGACAATCGCGTTTTGGCCCTGCTTCCACGCCGGGGAGGCTTTGATCGCCGTGACAATCTGGCGCACCGCGACGTCGCCGGCCTGCAGCAACGCCGGATTGAGACCCGCCTGGGTTCCGTTGTCGTTCGGATCGTAGTTGCAGAACGGACCCGCGTTGCCGCGGCCGTGCTGATCGTTGCACTGGTTCGGCGCGATGAAAGAATAGTTCGGCACGTTACCCGACGCCAGGTCCGAATAGAGTCCGTTGGCGCCGACGAACGGGACTACGTTGGTGAGGTCGCTGCCCGGCTGATCGCCCTCCTGAATGCTGCGGAAGTAGACGAAGGGATCATGCTTGGCGGCGTACAGGTAGACAAGATTGCTCGACGTGAGCGCTGGATTCAGGGTGGGCTTGATGTTTGCGAAATTCGTGGTGTCGGTGAAAACACCGTCGCTGAACCCGACATTGTTCGCACCCTGGGGAGGCAGACTCTCCTGATACGATTTCCAGGTTTTCCCGGCAGCCGCTATCTGATCGGCAATCGTGATTCCCACCACGTTGGTTGCCGCCGCGATCGACTGCACGCCATCGATGTTGTTGACGCCCGGAGGCCCGCTGGTTTCGTTGGTTGTGTCGATCGCCGGCGTTACCGCATCGGTGCCGACTCCCGCGATCGGACAGATGCTCGGCGAAGCCGGCGTGTCCGTGTTGGTGGTAGCTGTCGCGAGATTCGGCAGACAGGAAAAATCGTGCCAGTCCGGGTTGTTGTCGCTCTGCACCCCGAAGTTTGATCCGCCCACCACTTCGAGATAGTTGGTGAGGCTGGGATGCGCGATGGCGAAGTAATTGGTCGCGATGTTGTTGAGCGAGGCAAACTCGTCGGTGAACGGCAGATTCGGGTTGTTCATGATCTGGCTGTAGCCGTGGTTCTCCATCATGACTACCCAGACATGGTTCAGCTGTGGTACGCCGGCCGGAACCGGGCCTTCAGCGGCCATCGCCGCTCCGGCGGTTACAACAGCGATAAAGATCGATTTCAATTTCACGATGTGAGTCACCTTTCTTTCGAAGCAAATCCGGATTTGCGCTGCAAATGCGCCGGATGTACTTCAGGTGAAAATAACAACCGTTGGTTTCGCTGTCGCGACAATGGGGTGAATTTCGGGTGACTCGTTTATCGCGCCGCATTCTTGTGCGAACATCATGGCCTGCCGTAGCCGCACCCCCGAAGAGGTAACCATGCAGGGCGTGGTCTCCCTGGGGCGGGCCGCGGAATTATCGCGGGGAAGCACGAAGCGCCAATGCACTATAGCGCCACCGATCTGGACGAAGATCGACTTACGCTTGAGCGTTTGAGTGGGTGATTGTCCTCGCGGACGCCTCTCCTCTCATCTACACTGGCACGGGCCCGATACTTCGAGCTACTGGGCGAGTTTTACGGCGAGCTGATGGACTGCTGAACCAGAGCCTCGGTAGACGGGGCTTCGACAAGCTGTAGCGTTGTGTTTCCGAAGTTCCTTCACCATCTCCGGATGCAGGCCGATGAGCGTTGCAAGCGGCCAGCGGGGTTAACAACCCCGCTGCAGGATGCCATCCCGCCCCACATCAGGCAAGAGACTTCAGAGACACAACAGTGGCGATGCCCCGCCAATTCAACTGCGGCTGGCGACCTTCTTCCCGGCCAGCACCGTTGCCACCGGGAACAGCCTCTGCTTCCCCGTCCTCGTGCCTTTGAAGTTATCGTCGAAGTCGAACGATCCCTCGCGCAGCTCCAGCACCGCCACGTCCGCGGGCGCACCCACCTTCAGCGTCCCCCGATCCTTAAACACCGGGAAGAACCGCGAGGGATTCACGGTCGCGCACGCGATCACCTGATCGAGCGTCATCCCCAGCATCAGGAACTTCGACATCACATTCGGGAAGTCGATGATCTGCGCCGTCCGCCCCTCCGGCGTCCAGTCCGTCGAAAAGCTGTCCGGCAGGAATCCCGCCTTCAGAATGCTGTCCGCCATGTCCCACCGCAGATGCCCCGTGCGCCCGTTGCCGAGATCGAAGTGCACCCCGCGCTTCCGCGCCGCCAGCACCTCCGGCAGTATGTGTCCCGCATCGTCGATGATGCTGTTCGGCGGCGGCGCGAACATATGGGTCACGATGTCGCCCGCTTTCAGCAGCGGCATCAGCTTCGCCAGCGGGGTAATCGTCTGCCCCATGTGAATCATCACCGGCAGCTTGAACGACGACGCCACCTCCTGCGCGCGCCGCAGGACTTCGTAGTCGTTCTCGCCCGCTACATCGCGCGACAGCCGGGCTTTCACACCCACGATGAAGTCGAGATTCGCGCCGATCGCCGCCTTGGCGGCACCCACATCCGCTCGGCTGAGATCCATCGTGTCGCCTTCGGGAATAATTCCGGTGTGGCCGATGTTGCACAGCACGCGGCACGGCTGCGGCGCGGCCTTCGCCACGGCGATGATCTCCGCGATGCGATCCGCCCCCTGCGATCCGGCATCGATCAGCCCGGTCACGCCGTCCGCGAGACACATCGGGGGGCCTTCTTTAATGCGGCACGCATGCGTATGAATATCGATCAGGCCGGGCACGACCAGCTTGCCCGTCGCATCGATCGTCTCCCGCGCGTCGCCGGAAATCTTCGCGCCGATGGCGGCGATCGCGCCGCCCGAAATCGCCACATCGCGGACCGCATCGAGCCTGCGCGAGGGATCGACGACGCGCCCGCCGCGGATGATGAGGTCGTACTTCGACGCGCCTTTGAGCACCGCCGGAATGGCAAGCGCGGTTGTGGAGAGGAATTGACGGCGATTCATCGCTGGAATTGTACAGCATCCGGAGTTAATATCAGGACCTGAGGAGGAACACCGAGATGAGCGCTGCAGCGCCCCTTCATCCGATCGACGAAACAAAACTGCAGGAATTCATGGGCCGCGCCGTGGGAGATATGGGTGCGGCCATGCATGCAGTCATGATCCTTCTGGGAGACCGCCTTGGCCTGTATAAAGCGATGGCGGACAGCCATCCTCTCACATCCGCGGAGCTGGCAACGCGCGCAGGCTGCCGCGAACGTTACGTGCGCGAGTGGCTCAATTCCAACGCCGCGAGCGGCTATGTGACCTACGACGCGGCCGCCAGGACTTATACTCTGCCGCCTGAGCAGGCGCTGGCTCTTGCCGTGGACGACAGCCCTGTTTTCCTGCCCGGCGTGTTTCAGATTCTCTCCGCCTGCTATCACGATGTGCCGAAGATTGAGAATGCTTTCCGCACAGGCGCGGGCGTGGGCTGGCACGAACACCACCACGACCTTTTCCGCGGCACCGAACGTTTCTTCCGCCCCAATTACAACGCCAATCTCACCTCGTCGTGGATCCCTGCGCTCGATGGCGTGGAACAGAAGCTTCGCGCCGGCGCGAAGGTGGCCGATGTCGGATGCGGTCTGGGCGCGTCCACCATTCTGATGGCGCAGCATTTTCCCAATTCGATTTTCATTGGTTTTGATTACCACGCCGGATCCATCGAACTCGCCCGGGAAGGGGCGGAGAAGGCCGGCATCGGGGACCGCGTGCGCTTCGAAACGGCTCCGGCCAAAAGTTTCCCGGGCAGCGATTACGATTTCATCGCTTTCTTCGATTGCCTGCACGATATGGGCGATCCGGCGGGTGCCTCCGCCCACGTGCGCAGTGCGCTCAAATCGGACGGCACCTGGATGATCGTGGAGCCGTTCGCCGAGGATACGCCGGAGGCTAATCACAACCCGATCGGCCGCGTCTTCTATTCGGCTTCCGCGATGCTCTGTGTCCCCGCTTCGCTGTCGCAGGAAGTGGGCGCGGCGCTGGGCGCTCAGGCAGGCGAACAGAATATTCGCAGCGTGGTGGAAGCCGGCGGCTTCACACGCTTCCGCCGCGCCACGCAGACGCCGTTCAATCTGGTGTTCGAAGCGCGCCCTTAAAGGCGGGGATGTGTGCCTCGCGATCTCGCCGATGCATAGTCTTTTAGTTCGCCAACGATATCATGAGGTCAATGTGCATTCCAACGGGTGTTTCTGAATGAACGTTGCGGTATTTGGCCTCGGGTACATCGGCTCCGTTACGGCGGCGTGCCTGGCTAAGATCGGTCGCCAGGTGATCGGGATCGACAACGACGAATACAAGGTGCAGTGCATCAACTCCGGCAAGCCGCCGTTTTTTGAGCCTGGCCTCGACCCGATCGTGCGCGACGCCGCGGCATCCGGCAGGCTCTCCGCGACGCTGTCCGCAGCAGATGCCCTGTGTGAAGCCGACGTCGCACTGGTCTGCGTGGGCACGCCTTCCATGAAGAACGGCGATCTCGGCCTCGACCAGCTGCGGCGCGTCTGCGAAGGCATCGCGAATGTTTCCAAGGATCGAACCAGACCGCTGATCGTGGCCATACGCAGCACCGTATTTCCCGGCACGTGCGACAACGTCGTCATTCCGATATTCGCCGGCAACCCGAGTATCACCGTGGTCTCCAACCCGGAGTTCCTGCGCGAAGGCATTGCCGTCAACGACTTCATGTTTCCCTCGCTGCTCGTGGTTGGCGGCCACGACCCTGCTGCCGTCTCCTGCGTTGCCGCGCTCTATGACGGCCTTCCCGTCGAAGCCTGCAAGGTTTCCCTGCGCACGGCGGAAATGATCAAGTATGCCTGCAACGCTTATCACGCCGTGAAGATCGCCTTCGCCAACGAGATCGGCGCCGTCAGCACCCGGCTCGGTGTCGATGGCCACGAAGTGATGGCCACGCTCTGCCGTGACGAAAAGCTGAATATCTCGAAGGCCTATCTCAAGCCCGGTTTCGCCTTCGGCGGCTCCTGCCTACCCAAAGATCTCCGCGCTATCACTTATCGCGCCAACCGCCTTGACGTCAAGGTTCCTCTGCTGGATGCCGCGATGCCCAGTAATGACGCGCATCTGGGGCGCGCCATGGATGCCGTCATGGAGATCGGCCCGAAGAAGGTCGGCATCGTCGGTCTCGCCTTCAAGGAGGACACCGACGATCTGCGCGAAAGCCCCGTCGTCACGCTGGTCGAGCAGTTGATCGGCAAAGGCCGTGATCTGCGCATCTACGACCCGAATATCAGCCTGGAGAAAATTTACGGGACCAATCGCAGTTTTCTCCTGAACGCCATTCCCCACGTGAGCCGGCTGCTGGAACCGGAACTGCCGAGCCTCATCGAATGGGCCGACCATCTCGTCATCACGACGAACCCCTCGGCTGAAACACTCGGCCTGGTGAAAGCCTCCGGGCGGCCGGTGCTCGATCTCACCGGCGTCGGCGCCTGATTCAGCGCCTGGCTTTGGCCCGGCTCGGCGTCCATATGCGCTCGGGCCCGACGAACAAAATCGAGAGCGCGCAGAAGCTCGCACCCATCAGCGTGACAAACGTGCGCACGGGCGACGTCAGCCTCTTGAAGGGCAGCGAGGGAACGATCCACAGATCGGCTACGGCCAGCAGGTAGAACAGCGTCTGCGCGCCGGCCGCAATCCACCACCACGGCGCAGGCAGCAGGAACGCCGCGGCATACGCGATCAACAGCGCAAAAGGCAGCAGCAGCCGGGCGAACTTGTAGGACCAGAAGTGGAACCACATCCTGTTCCGCGGCCCGAGCAGCTGAGGATACGCGCGCAGAATCTGGTACACGCCGGCCAGCGTGCGCACTTTGCGGCGGAACTCCGAATCGAGCGCCGTCGGCAGATCGTAAGCCTTCGCCCGCGCATCCACCACCAGCCGGTAACCGCGGAAGAAGGCGCTCAGCGGTAGATACATGTCGTCCAGCAATGTTCCCGCCGGTATCGGCACCGCCAGTTCGCGGCGCATCACGTAATAGGCGCCGGTGGCCCCGAAGATCGAATCGATGCGGCTGAGGTGCTGCCGAATCCAGAACTCATAGCGCCAGTAGAGGCTGGTGTCGGCTTCGTCGTGCGTTGCCGGATTCACGATCGTCAGCTCCCCGCTTACCACGCCCACTTTCGGATCGGCGAAGTTTTCCAGCAGGCAGGCCAGACTTCCGGGAGCCAGCGTCTGGCGCACGTCGGTGAAGACAAGGAAATCGCCTGTAGCCATCCGGATGCCTTCGCTGAGCGCGGCCGATTTTCCGCCGCGGGGCAGCGCGAGGAGCTTCACGCCCTGGCCTGCCAGGCGCCGCGCGATGTCTTCCGTGGCATCCGTAGACCCATCGGAGATCACCAGAATTTCCATCAGGTCGCGCGGATAATCCAGCGCCAGGATCGACTCAATCTTGGCTTCGAGGAAGCCTTCGCCGTTGAACACCGCGATCAGAAACGACACCCGCCCGCGCACCGGCGCGCGCTGAATCTTCTGTTCCAGGCGGGGCGTGAGAGCCACGAGCAACAGCGGATAACCGAACAGCACATACACGATGAACAGAAAACAGGCGGCCATCACGATCAATGCCGCGATGCCCGTCATCAGCCTCGCGTGCTCCGCAGGGAATGCGCTTCGAGGATCGATGTAAACTGTTGCGCGATGTTCTCCCACCCGAACCGCGTGGATACGAGCTCCCACGCCGCGTTGGCCTGACATTCGCGAGCCGTTTCATCCGCCAGCAGATCGACGCACTGCGCCGCAAAATCCGCGGGATTGTCCGCGATCCGGATATTCCGCGGCGGATCAATCTCGAGCCCTTCGGCACCGATTGTGGTGGAAACCACGGGCACGCGCGCCGCCATCGCTTCATAGATTTTCATGCGTGTTCCCCCGCCGATGCGCAGCGGAACCACCGACACTGCGGCGTCCCAAAGATAGGGCCGCACGTCCGGCACAGTTCCCGTGACATGGATCAACGGGTCGCGCTCTGCCAGCGCCGAAATCTCCCGCGTCGGCTGCCGCCCCACTATCGACAGACTGCAGGCGGGAACCCGCTGGCGGATCAGAGGCAGCACCTGATTACAGAAGTCTCGAATTCCATCGATGTTCGGCAGCCAGTCCATCGAACCAACGAAGATCATCCCTGTCCGGCGCGCGGCCGGCGGGGGCGTAAACGACTCCACGTCCACTCCCGTGGGTATCGCGGAAACCTCCGCCAGGCCGAACATTTCCTGCATCAGCCGCGCGTCTTCCTTCGAAACCGCGATCACGTGTCTGGCTGTGCGGCAGACGTTTTGTTCATAGCGGAACATGCGCTCGGCCTGAAGACGCAGATACATTTTCGCCGGAAAATTCGGCGCGTTTTCCGCATAGCGCCGCCAGATCATGGTCTCGACGTTGTGCTGAAACACCACGCACGACTTGAGCGCAGGTATGTTTGGCGCAGGCGTAATGAAATCGCACACCACGCTGTCGTAATTTTCCTTCGCGATCAGCTCGGCCAGCAGGCGCCGCATGGCCGCCGAACGATAGCGGAACACGGCCACCGGCAGCCGCGAAAACAAGCCGGACGCCAACTGCATGGCAAAGCGCGGCGACGTTCTTTTGGGCGCATGATGCGGCACGCGAAACAGGCGGCTGCAGTATTCGCCGCTGCGCCGTACCCCTTCGCCATCCGGATCGTTCTCGAAGCCCGCATAGTGCACCTCGTGATGCCGGTGAATCCGCTTCAGCATCTCCAGTGTGCGAATGTGACCGCCTTTGGTCGTCGGATGCAGCAGATCCGACTTCACCCAGAGAATCTTCATGCGCTGTGGACAACGGCTTCCGTATTCTGCAGACGGGGGCGTTGCCCGGTGAGAAACGTGTCGCCCCAGATCTGGAGATTCAGCAGATTCCAGATGCGGTCGGTGCAGTCGTGTGTGCCGGCGCGGTGATCGGCGACCAGTCTGCGCACGCCGTCCATATTGAGGCACGACGCCAGGAGCCCGTCCGGGCGGAGCAGGGAATCGATTAAAGGCGTGGCTTCGGGACGCCGCAGCCAGTGGCGCAGCGGCGTGGGGAACCCCATTTTCGTGCGGTGAATGATGCCGCGCGGCAGCAGATCCGCAACCGCTTCTTTGAGGACATACTTCTGCGTACGGCCGCGAATCTTCATGCGATCGGGCATGCGCATGGCGAACTCGACGAAGGTGTGATCGAGAAACGGCACCCGGCTCTCGATGGATGTGGCCATGCTCATCTGGTCCTGTTTCATCAGCAGTTCGACGAGATAGGTCTTCTGGTCCGCATACAGCATGCGCCGCAGCATGGAATCGTCCGGCCGCGCATCCCAGTATTGGCGGAATGCCGTATAGCCGTCACCGCCCTTTTCGCTGAGCAGTTCGCGGCGCGCCGCAGCCGAAAACGGGGCATAGAAATTGTCGACAAACAACGATTCGATCGACTCTTCCCGTCCCAGAAAGCTGTGGCCGAGTTTGCGCCGCAGATCGCGTGGCAGCAGTCCGCCCTGCGTAATCTGCGATCGCACCGCGTTCCGCAGCCCCGCCGGCGCGACCGATTGCCAGATTTTAAGCAGTCGCATATTGAGACGCGTCCAGCCATACCGGCTGTAGCCGGCGAATAATTCGTCGCTGCCTTCGCCCGTGAGAACGACTTTGACTTCGCGCGCCGCCAACTGCGAAACAAAGAAGAGCGAAACGCTCGATGGCCACGCGATCGGTTCATCTTCGTGCCAGATCAGCTTCGGCAGCGCGCCGAAGAAATCGTTCATGCCGACCACGACTTCACGATGCTCCGTGCCGATCGTGCGCGCGACTTCAGCCGCGTACGCAAGCTCGCTGTAAGCTGCCTCGCCGTACCCCACTGCAAACGTCTTCACCGGTCCACTCGTCTGGCGTTTGATGATGGCCGCGATGGCGCTCGAATCGACTCCGCCGCTGAGGAACATGCCGAGCGGCACATCGCTCATCAGCCGCATCCGGACCGTTTCCTCGAGGCGGCGCCGCGTTTCGGCAATCCACTCCTGATCCGAGAGACTGGCTTCCGGTTTGCCGGCCGGATCGCCCAATGGGACGTCCCAGTACTGCGCGATCACCGGCGCCGGCGAGTCTGTTTTCAGGTCGAGCGTCAGCGTGTGGCCGGGCATCAGCTTGCGGATACCCTGGAACATCGTTTCTTGCGTGCCGCAGTAGCCGAACGCGAGATATTCGGGCAGGGCCTCCACGCGCAGCGCCGGTGACACTGCCGGATGTTCGAGCAGGGCTTTGATTTCCGATCCAAAAACGAACGTGCGGCCGTCCCAGAAGTAGTAGAACGGTTTGATACCCAGCCGGTCGCGCGCGCAGAAAAGCCGGCTTCGGCTGCGATCCCAGATGGCGAAGCTGAACATGCCGCGGAAGCGCTCGAGGCATGCGGCGCCGAACTGCTCATAGGCGTGGAGGATCGTCTCCGTATCGCAGTGCGAGTGGTAGACGTGCCCCGCCGCCTCCAGCTCCGGGCGCAGGTCGGAGTGATTGAAAACCTCGCCGTTATAAACGATCCAGATCTCGCCGGATTCGTTAGCTGTGGGCTGATGCCCGCCGCTCAGGTCGATGATGCTCAGCCGCCGATGCCCCAGTGATGCGTGGCTGTCTTCGTAGAAGCCGCTGTCGTCAGGCCCGCGGTGGGCGATCGCGTCCGTCATACGCCGGAGAACGCCCACATTCGCGTCCGAGGTTCTCGTGCTGACGAAACCCGCGATGCCGCACATTGATTCCAGTGTAAACGCTTACGAAAGTTAACCCTGCGATAATGGCGGACTGTGCGCAGTCTCGGCGAGATCCGCTTTCGTATTGCGCAGGAGCTGAACAACCTTCGGCTGCTGCTCTGGCGCCCGCGGGCTGCGGCCGTTTCAGATCCGCGCGCCGTCCTGCCCGAACCCGTATTCCCCGGCGCGATCCTCGATCTGGCTGAAAGCATCCGCGCGCATCGTTTCCCTCTTTTGGGGAACATCGTCGACACAGGTCCGGATATCCGGTGGCGGCGCGACTATTTGCGCGGGATCGAAAGCGGTACTCCATATTTTCGGCGCATCCCGTATCTCGATGCGGCGAGAGTGGGTGATCACAAGCTCATCTGGGAACTGAACCGGCATCAGCACCTGATGGTTCTTGCGCAGGCGTGGCGCCTCGGCCGCGATCGCCGCTTCCTCGACGAAATTGCCCTCCAGATCGAAAGCTGGTGGGAACAGAATCCATTCCTGCGCGGCATCAACTGGGCCAGTGCTCTCGAAGTGGCCTTCCGCGCTCTGTCGTGGCTCTGGATTCTGCATCTCTGCGGCGCTGATCTGCCAGACGATTTCCGGCGGCGCCTGATCACGGGAGTGCTTCAGCACGGCGTCTATCTCGAGAACAACCTGTCAGTCTATTTCTCGCCCAACACCCATCTCCTCGGTGAAGCTGTAGCGCTGCACGCGATCGGCACCGTGCTTCCGGGTGGCGCGCGATCGGCGCAATGGCGATCCCGCGGCGCGGAGATCGTGGCCGCCGAAATTCTGCATCAGGTCCGCGCGGACGGCAGTCATTTCGAGCAATCGAGCGCTTACCACGTCTATGCGCTGGATTTTTTCCTGCTTCACGCGCGGCTCGGGAAGGTCGACGACGTCTATCGCGAAAGGCTGCGACGCATGGCCGACTACCTGGCGGCGTTGTCTGCCGATGACGGCACCATCCCTCTCCTCGGCGACGACGACGGCGGAAATCTGTTCTATCCGTTCGGAAGTCAGCGTAGCTACGGCGCCCGCACGCTCGCGGCGTGCGCGGTCTACTTTGGCGTCGAAGGCTGGGCAATCGCGTCGCAGCCGGCGGCAATTTTTCGGGATGCGGGAGTGGCTCGATTGTCGAATAGCCCCGCGCATATTGTGGTCGACACCAGGGCCTTCGGACAAGCGGGCGCCGGACACAGCCATGCACACGCTTTAAGCGTGGTGTGCCGCTACGCTGGCGAGGACATTCTGATTGATCCGGGAACCTACACCTACACCGCCGAACCGGACTGGCGCAACCGCTTTCGCGGCACCGCGTTCCACAACACAATCCGCGTGGACGGTTCAGACCAGGCTGTGGCAGCGGGTGCGTTCCGATGGACGGATAAACCCGTCAGCGAAATTATTCGATGGGCCACAAACAAGGAGTGGACTTACCTTCACGCTGCGTGCACGTACCGGGACATCCGGCACGAGCGCCATTTCGTCTGGCTGGTCGCGAGGGAAATTCTGGTGGTTGTCGATGTGGTGAAATCCGCCGGGGCCGCGGAACGCCTCATCGAACAGTTCTGGCATTGCGGTACCGAGGTGATCGATTACGCGCCCGGATTCTGGCGGATTGGCCGCTCGGCCGTGCTCGCCGTGCCTCCATCGAGCGATGCTGGTTTCGAGTCAGGCGGTGATTTCGGCTGGTGGTCGGAGTCCCC
>Ga0182030_10004670_pt1 | contig 29232 bp, 27 predicted proteins | sample 812S3MmetaG_FD_121299 | JGI IMG/M metagenome (GOLD analysis project Ga0182030, IMG submission 121299) | Permafrost microbial communities from Stordalen Mire, Sweden - 812S3M metaG (Illumina Assembly) | ecosystem: Environmental > Terrestrial > Soil > Wetlands > Permafrost | place: Sweden...
CCGCGATCGGCATAGAGCATTGGCTGCGCTCTCAGTTGCGGCGCGGTTCTCTCGTCCTAACGGCGCAGGATCCCTCCGCGCGAACTCCGATGCGACAGGCCGAAGTGAATTCATAGGCTCTGGCAATCTGCCGAGGGAATTCAATCCGAGAGAAAGGAGGAAAAAGCTATGAAGTATACGAAACCATCGATCACCAGGTTGGGTTTTGCCTCTGAGCTCATCCAGGGTCAGTTCAACAAGACCGCCAACCAGATCGACGCGCACGGTTCGACGATGCAGCAATCAACCGGCAGCGCGTATGACCTGGACGAGTAGACCCAAACTCTCAAGGGTGCTGCTCTTTATCAGCAATCAGCACCCTTGAGACTCTTTGCCTCGCAGCGAATGCTCATTAGGCGCAGGATACAAACCGGATCTCCTTCTCGCTTCTCCGGAACGGAGTGCGGGGTGTGTCCTCAGTTACTGCTTCTACCTATTCTGTTCAACGTCGAGTTGGCGCAGTTTGCGCCAACGCAGGTATTGAGCGCTCTTTTGAGGGTCGGGATCTTCATAATCCTGCAGCCAAAAGCGGAACCAGTCTACATTCCCGCCTTGGGCGGCAAGCCGGACCGTCGGGTTCGTGATGATGTGTTCGTGCGTGTTCAGGATGACGAGATCGACAGGCTTTCCCATGACCTCCAGTAGCGCATACGGCTCCCACATTTCGAGCACCCCATCGCTTCCGTTGGCAACTACGCGCAGAGGAGTTCTCACTTTTTCCATGTTGAAGCCTGGAGATGCACTTAGCCATTGCATGATTCCTTGGCCAAGAGGCGACGAACCGATCAGCGATTCTGCGTCCCTCCTATACGCATCGCCGGGATCGATTGCGCTGAGCCACTCCATATAACTGACGGTAATCCCGTCGGTGACAGAGGCGGCACGAAATCGGATTTTGCTCGTCGTAAGTGCTTCAAGTACGTAAAACACGGTTCGGCTGAACCCAATCAACCCTACGCGGGATGAGTCGATCATCCCGTCTTTCGACAAACTCTCCACCGCCGCCTCATATTCTCTTACGTTGCATGGACCCTCGGTCGGAGAGCCCCTGCCATCGCAATCCCGCACATGAAGCACCATGATCCCTTCCGACGCGAGTTCTTGCGCAACAAACGCGCTGGGGCCGCCACTCGGAGCGAAGCGATCGACACTAAATCCATGGTTCTGAATAACCAATGGGTATTTGATGCCCGTGCGATACCCTACTGGCTTGTACAGCACCCCTTGCCACGTATGACCTGCTCCGTCTGTCCAGCGGTACAGCTCCGGCGAGCCCATGACAATATTCTCCAATTGCTGATTGGGGTTGAAGATTGTGCGAGTTGTCTTGCTTGCGCGGTCGGTGGCAACCAACAAAGGAGAATCTTTGTACGTCGCTTTGATCATCACGTCGAGTACTTCACTCTGCCCTGCTTCGGACTTTTCATCCCTGAGGTGCCAGCCAAAATGATCGGATCGGGAATAGAGTTCTGTTTTTTCGCTCTTTCTATCGGTGTGCAGAGTTCTAAGCAGGACCTGATCGTTCCGATACCGAGCGAACGATGCCTCATCGATTCGTTGGTAGCCATCTTCGAAGCCTTCAGCCAGATTTCTCTTGAGAGTCTTCACGCATTCGTGCGTCCCGGATGGTATCCGAATAACTGCGATGCACGGTCTCAAATCGTCTCCATTCTGGCTTCGATCGAACGTTCCTGACAGAAGAACACTAGAGCCGTCGTCAGACCACGCAGGCGAAGCCAGCGATTCGAACCAGCCAGCACTCATGGCGGTTGGCGCGTTGGTGAGCGAGGTAACCTTACCGCTCGCAAGATCGATCTTCACGTATTCTCCGGCATAGCCGGGGTCGGCAGGCGCATTCAAATCCTGCAAACCGGCACGCAATCGATGGCCGTCGTTCGGAAAGGGCGGCTGAAATCGAGTTTCCCACTCCAGAGGGATCTCCGCGACCGCCATTACGGTGACCAGGGTTGAGCCATCTGGAGAAAGAGTCAATGAGTTATTGCCCGCTTGATAGAGGATGATCGTTTTCCCGCTGACGGCGTCTCTCACCGGAGTTGCGGATTCCCCGTTGGCTGCCCAAAGGTCCCCCCGGCCAACAAAGAGAGCCATCACTTCTGGAAACATCGTCTCGTAAATGCGATGACCGGTTGCGATTCTGAACGGCGCTTGCAGGTCCTTGGCGAGAGTCTCCTTTGTCTCGGAACTTGCAACAGTAAATACGTAATGCGAACGGTCCCGTATATCGAACGAAAGAACATCGTCCCCCTCCGGGCTAAGCGGAACAACATCTCTCGAACCGATGAGAGCCAGGTGGAGTTTCCGGTGCCCGGCCGAACGAAGCAGGAAGGCAACACCGCTCCCGTCCCTCAACCAGCGAAGATTCGTTATGAGCGGCTGATCCTGCCCCTCCGTGGCGGTCGATTCATCGATAATCCAAAACGGCTCGGCGGAGTCCCGCGGATCGGATGAATTCACAAAGCGCCGTAGCTTCTCCATGTCGTAGATCCGCAACTGATCGTGAAGCTTTCCGTCGTCGAGCGATGCCCGCGTTGTGTGCACAGCCACGCTCCCCCCAGTGGGTGAGACGACCACGGCTCCTCTGTTCGGTCGATAGAGATCCCCGAATTGCGTCAACTCAATATCGTCGTTCACAGAGAAGCGGTGACCGTTCTCCGACTGAATCGAACGCGCCAGTAACAAACACAATGCTGCAATCGCGATTTCTACGCGTTTCCTTTGCATTAGGCTTTGCCCCCGTACTCTCATCTCATGCGTCGGATGGCGGCTCCACCGGACCGCTCAAGCGCCAGACTAGAATTGCAGCTTCAGGGACGCCTGCAGAGAACGTGGGCCGCCAACCTGATAAAGAGAATTCAGATTTCCCAAACTGTTCAAGGTGTTTTCAGCTCTTCCGAATTTGTCTGGGCCGTCTGACAGATACGGGTCGATGGCGCCGAACATCGCGTGATTGAAGAGGTTGAACGCTTCTATGCGAGCCTGAAGATGGAAGCGATCGCGGATCTCAATATCTCTACGGACCGCCGTATCGAGTTGAACCGCTCCGAAGGCGCGCGCGTAGTTTCTCGGTAAATCTCCCTGAACGCCAGCAGCGGCTGTCTGGATCGCGTAATAGTTGATTGCCCTGCCGCCTGGGTACTGGTTTCCGTACACGTAAAACGGTTGACCGATTACGAGATTGGGCTGGTACTGGAGATAAAGGCCGGATTCGGGTTCGAGCGCGAGAGCACCAATCGTATTGACCGGGAGAGCGGTGCGCGCCTGCAAGCGCAGATCAAGGCCCCAGTCATTCAAAAGCCGAGCACCCTTGTGCCATGAATTCACTCTTGGCGCCATAAGGGTGGCAGCAGCCTCGAGGTTTTGTCGAATGTCAAAATCCGAGCTCGCCCGGAGAAGATCATAAGTTGAGAAGTTACTCGAAGCGTCATCGATCGAATGAGACCAGGTATAGGAGACGAGAGCCTGCACTCCGCGTACTACGCTTCTCTGATACTTGGCCTGGAGTGAGCTATAACTTGACGACGCCCGTCCCTCAACGAGAAGTAGGTTGGTTCTGGACGCGAAGTTAGCGTCCCCGAGTGCACCTGGGTAGGTCTGCCACTCTGTCAGAAGCCGGCGTCCTCCGGAACCGACATAGCTGAGCGTAAGGCTCTCCCTTCGGCTTAATGCCTGCTCGACCGTTGCGTTGTATTGCAGTGAGTAGGGGAGCTTCAGGTTGGGGTCAAATCCGTACACCCCCGTAGCGTATGGAGCAACGGCACTCGGTGCGGGAAGAGTCAGCTGTGCAGACGTAAGTGGGAAAGATGCCGAGAAATAGTCCTGACTGCTTTCGAATCCAATAGCCGAAAAGCCCAGACTTCCCTCGGTGTTCCCCGCGTCGTAGAACATTCCAAAACCCGCGCGCAGCACGGTGTTGCGGTCGGACCCGGGCCGCAGTTGGTAAGCAATTCCAAAGCGAGGCGCAAGACCCCGCCAGTCCGTATTCCAAAGCGGTGTTCCCTGAGGCGCGAGCTTGGTGGTTGAAAGGTCGCTGACCTCGGTAATTGTATAGGGAGCGGGGCCGTCTGCGTTGGTTGGGGCCGGATTCACGTCCCATCGCAATCCGAGTGACAGACCCAAACGAGGCACCGGCCTCCACTCATCCTGAATAAAGCCCGAGAAATTGATATATTCCGGTTCATCGCGGGCGGTCCCGAAGGTCTGCGCAACGGTCAACGCCGCCGCATTCTGCAGAACCTGCGACTCGCCTTCGAAGACCACCTCTTCGACCGGATTCCAGTAGGCCAACGATGTGATCAGCCTTCGCCAATCGATACCTGCTTTGAAGCTGTGTCTTCCGACAGTCCAGTTGTGAGTGTCGGTGACATTGATTTGATGTTGGGCATTCGGAAGATCGGAAAGTTCAAACCTCGCGTCTGACGCAAAGGTGAAGATCACATAGAATTCACTGTTCTTTTGAGGAAAGGCATTACCGCCTGGGCCAGGCAGATTGCCAAGTTGAAACGGCGTGGCTCCTCCAAGGTTTGTGGATTGAAGGTTGGCTTCTCCGTCGTTCGCCGTGAAATTGAAGCGCAGATCGTTGGTCTGACGAGGCGACAATGTGTACGTCGTCCCGAGGGTCACCGTCTGTGTGTGATTCTCTGTGGCGTCCTTAATTGCGCCGTTATACGTTGTGGTCTCAGACGGGCTATCAGCGTACCGGCCGAACAGGGTTAATCTGCGGCCGAAGCTGTGGTCCAGGCGAATGCTTAGATTATCCAGATGAGACGGATATGACACTGATTCAATGTAGTAGGCGAAGCCGTCGTTCAGGCCGTCACTGCCCCCGTTGGCAACGGGAAATACGTTGAGAAGCGACTGAATCGCTGCGGGCGATTGCGCACGAAGTGCGGCATCGGGAACCAGGACCTGCATCGCAGCCTGCGGACTGACGAGACGCAGCCCTTCGTAGGAAAGGAAGAAGAATGTCCTGTCCTCCCCGTTGAACAAATGGGGCAATACAACAGGTCCCCCTACAGTTCCCCCAAAATCATTTTGACGCTCTTTACCCTTCGGATACCCGTAGTAGTCGTTGAACCAATTACTTGCATCAAGCGCGTCATTGCGGAAGTAGTCGTACAAGCTTCCGCGTAATGCATTCGTTCCCGATCTCGTTTGGAAAGAGAACTGGCCCCCTGGGCTTCTCCCGTATTCCGCCGAATAGGTCGAGGTGGTACTACGAAACTCTTGTAACGCATCGACGGAAACAAGACTCTGTGTTGTCCCCAACGCTGTGAGTCCCGGCAGGTTTCCAGATACTCCAGCGCCCGGGCCCAACGAACTTGGCATCGAACCCGTGTTCGCGCTGACACCATCAACTGAATAATCGTTCGACTCTGCTCTTTGTCCGTTCACAACGATGTCGCCGCTAAAGCCCACGCCGTAGCCAATGCCCTGTGAATTGGCTACCTGCGCGACTCCTGGCGAGAGAGTCAGCAGGTCCTGAAAGCTTCGCCCGTTCAAGGGCATATTCTCGACAAAATCACGATCTATCACCGTGCTTACAGAGCCATCTGTCGTGTTGATCTGTGAAGCTCCCCCTTCGACCGTGATACTTTCAGAGGTTGCGCCGACGGGGAGGGTGAAGTTTAGCGCAACTGCGCTCTCGACGTTGAGAACAATGCCGGGCTTGATGAGAGTCTTGAATCCGATCTTCGATACCTGAACGCGGTATTCGCCCGGTGGAAGGATTGTCACCGAGTAGATTCCTGTTTCGTTGGTTTCGCTCGAATGATGCACGCCCGTGGCGTCATTCACAATCTCGACTCGGGCATCTGGAATGATCTTGCCGGAAGGATCAACGACAACACCGCTGATGGTTGCATTGGTGGACTGTGCATGCGCAATTGTGGTTGCGCAGAGAATCAGCAAGACGAGGGGAAAGACACGAATGCATTTCAAGCGGAGACTCCTCATGAGAATGGGAAGGATGGCGGTTCATCCTGTCTACGCGGGTCAACACAGAAGTGTGGCGGCGGCGAGAAGATTTATTGTCGGAGTTGGTAGCGGACACCTTCCGCGCGGAGGTCCAAATGCGGATCGCTACCGGATCGATGCTTCCCCTGATCGGGCCCCAACAAGAACAACCAACACCCCTGCAATACTGCCCTCGATCGCACGCTGACCTTCTAGACCAACAGGGAGGGCTTTCGGAACGAAGTTCAGCATTGACGGGAAGCGCAACGGTTGTTACGCTGCTGGCAATCCAATTGGCGATTAGCAGGTTGCAGTGGGGGACAAACCCATGACCAGGAAGCTTGACCTACACGCGAGCCACGAAGTCGTACACAGGGCTCTCAGACACGCCCGCCCAACAGGCGATCTACTTCCCCATGAGACGCTCGGCGAACTCTTACCTTCCATAGGGGAACGACACAGCTTCCAACGCGCCGTCTTCGATCTAGTGAAAGAGCGGGATTTCGAGATCAAACTGGACGCGATCCCTATCGACCCAGGTATCAGAATTGGAGACATCACTCACGCGCTCACGGTGGGAGCCCTACCCGGCAATCCGAGCACGAAGAAGCCGCGCGAGAACCCGCCTGCGCCGCCGCCAACCGAGGCCCACAAGACGGACAATGTCGAGGTGGTGAGCGAATACGAAGAATCAGAGGAAAGCTGATCTCAACTTCGAGCAGCGGCGTCGAACTCCCTGATCGGCGCGCCCAATCTATCCATGGCAAAGATTTGGTCTCTAGCGATGTTCTGCCTCTAGCAGCAACTCGCTGCGGCCAAGAAAGCCAGCCAAGGTCGGTTCGTCTGCCGCGGGGACGGCGACGATCGCAGCCATTGCGTTGCCGTTGCCGTCAGTGTGCAGGTCGAGAACCAGCAGATCTTTTTCGAGCAACACAGTGGCTCCGCGCTCAGTTGGCAATCCTGCCAGGGAGGCCCTAAACGGCGGGTTCATTCCGGCGAAGAGACTGGTTGGTTGCACCTTGAGTTGCAGGAGGACGCGACCGTCCAACTCAGTCGTCAGGAGAGGTCCAAGACTCAAGCGGCTGGGGTCTACCGCGGAGCCTCCCGGAACATATGTGAACGCGTAGCGGCCGACGAGTGAACCCGCTCTAGTGGCCGACGGCGGAGTATCCTTCTTACTGTCTAGACGCATGTCTTCAAGCTTGAGGACATGGAACGGCGGGATGCCGCCCGGCTTTGCCACGAGCGGGTTCTCGGGAGGGTGAAGAGCGTCGCGGCAGAGGGCGGCTACCACCAGGGCAGCGATAATCAGCATGAGAAGATCGAGCCAAATACTGCCAAGAAGGCCCGCTGTCAAAAAGTCCGATCGGCGCACGAGTTGCCTGGACCTTCTGCTCCGCGCAATTGCGTTTGCTCCGTGCATGGCGTCCTATTTACCCTGCGTCGCCGCTGGCCTGATGGCATAGGTGATTGTAAGGACGCCACCCGGTGCAATCGGGCCGAGGAAAAGCTCCAGAGGTGCGAGGCGGCGTACGGCCAGGCCACCGCTTGAGGCGGTCGCGGAGTCGGGTACGTAGGCATATCCGTCCGGGAGAGCATCGATGACAAAAAGGGAAACAACCTGTCGGGTGTCCGGATTGGTGAGACCGATTTGCACCGGGATCCAGAGATTTGGCTCCTGCTTGAGGAGTGCTCGTCGAACGGTCAGAGTTATATCGGTGGGATAAGGGATCACACGAGTGGGGCCGCCGTTATACGGCAGGGGATCGATCCTCTGATCCGGATACAGGATCTGACTTGACAGTTTGAACCAGAGGGCTCGCTCTTCCTGATAGGAGAGAGGCTTTTGTTGATAACCGAGCGCTGTGAGTAGATCGAGTCGATAGAGGTCGAACGCGGCGCGCACCTGGACTCCCCATGCCAGTGCCCGATTAATCGCAAGATTGTAGAACACAACGCTTAGGAAGAAAAAGAAACCGGCACGCCACAGCCAGGGGAAGAAAAAGTGCCATTCAATAGGCACGGGGATCGCGAGGCCAATACCGATCGCGGCGAGGCACGTCAGAGCGCTTAAGAAAGAGAGGTTCAACATGAAGTCGAATGCAGTTTTGGCCTCGTCAATCGTTGAGGCAAAGCCGGAGTCTATTTTTGCAACCAGTCGCGGCCAGAAGACAATCGCATCCATGCCGTAAGCGAGAGATGAATAGCGCTCGAAGCAGCGAATCACATTTCCCAGCCGCGTCGGAAGAATCCACTCCTCGGTGTCGGGCAATTCAGTGCCGAGGAATACGTTGAGAGTGGTTTGGCAGGCGTCGAGGTCTGGATCGGATGGTTGCTCAAGCAACTGTCCGGCAAGATTCTGCGCTTTTCGGAGACGAAGTTTTTGAAGATAACCAAGACCGTGGCCAATGAAGGTGTTTTGCCATGGATAACCCTCATAGACTCGGATGATGGGAATATTGAGGTCATAGAGCAGACCGGTCAACACAAGCACCACTAATGTGAAGATGACGGCAGGCCATTTTTCCTCGCCGACGGCGATCTTCTGTACCAGTCCAGGAAGGAAGGCGGTCTGTGGCAGCAGGGGCGCGATAAGGAGGATGTTTAGAGCGGAGAGAATGATCACTGGAAACATGGTCCCAAGGATGAGCATTTTGGCGAATTGTCCCGATATGGCGGATAAGAGGCTGCCCATCGTCACTCCCTGAGAAGAGCCGGTTTACTAAGATTCTCCTACAACGGAAAATGCTGAAGCAGAACCTGCAGTTCGCCGGCGTGACCAGCGAACTCGTCGGGTTTGTCGTTCATAGTAAGGAACAAGGGGCCACCGTCCGCCGCTGTGGGAAGCGAAAGGATGCAGTCTTTTCCGACAGCGAAGACCTTCTTGCCCGTGTAGGGGTTAGCGCCGGAGGTCGTGTCCGGAATGTCCGCCGTGCTTCCTCCAATCTTTCCAATAAGTGCACCGCAGGCCGCACTCGTGCAAAGCAGGCCCGTTCGGCTGGTGGTTGGATCTCCATCCGGCCCACAGGAAACGCCAGTCGCACCGGCCGACAGGCTCCAAAGAACGGGAAGGCTGTTCCCATCGCGATCCTGGTTTATCACGCGAATGCGGAGCAAGCGAGAGCCGGCACTGAAATCCTGGGTGAGCGTCCAAAAGCCACCGCCGGCCGGCCGCGAAGGGACGCGTACCAAGTCAATGTCCTTCCAGTTCAAGGCCACGATGCTGCCTCCCCTTTTCTTTTCTTTTGCCGTCCCTAAACGCGCTGACGATGGCTCTGCTCAAGGGGCGCATCTAGACTCCATCGGAGTTAGAAAGCCCACCGGGCTACTGCATCTGTAGCGATTAGTTTGGCACACAGTTCCAGGTACAGATCTCATTGCCGTCCGCGTCTCGAGTACAGGATTTCTCGGCGTGTTGGCCGTTAGGACAATCGGGTATGGCCGCCAGAGAGATCGATTGCACCGAAAACCCGGAAACGCCTGCGCGGGCCAGGGCCTCATGAACAGCTTGGCGCAGACCGTCCGCATGCGGCTGAAGGATGCTCGGGCCGACAGGCTTGCTTGCAGTCTTAAGGGCAGACTTTCTGGCGGCTCTTCTTCGAGGAGTTGTAGAGGGGGTCATGGCTTCTTCTCCGGTGCCTTTGATGAATTTGCCGGTCTTGGAACAATCGCTGCCATCGGGGCCGGCGTCACGGTGATCAGGACAGTGGAGACTGTTTTGTCGTCAACCTGCAAGACGAAGGTCTGGCGTCCTTCTTTGGCTGTGATATCGCGGTCGAGCAGTACTTCGATTTGGGTCGTCTTCGAGGTATTCTCAGGCGTGGGCTGGACGGCAGCTGCCGGAGCGCTCTTGGCAGGTGCCTTCCAGAAAGTCAGCGGCTTGCCATCGAAGGACACCTGCTTTACCGCATCGAGCCCAACTCCGGAAACCGTCACCGTAACAACTTCATTCAATCCCACGCTGGCCGGCTCGACGGAGGTGACTTTCAAGGTCGGATTTGATGGAGGGGTCTGCTTTGCCGGAGCCGCTGACAGGTCAATCAATTGAGCGTAGCCCGTATCTGAGACGAGAACAAATTTCTGATAGTCACCGAGAAATTTGGTATCGGCTACGACGCGGAGGAGGGAGCAGCGGTTTGTATCCCCGCGTTTGTTGAGATCCTGGCAGGGAAGCAGACGCGAGAATTCCACCGGCTGCGTCTCATCTTCTTCTTTTGTTTCGCCCTTTGTTTTGTCCTTTGCTTTGCTTTTCCCGGGAGCCTTCTTGGTTGGTTCAGGTTTGGATGGTAGCGGATCTGTCACGTGATAGGTCGCGTCGAGCACCAATCGCCAGTCACCGGTGAACTCGCGCCCTGGTCGAGAGATCAGTAGCGTGGTGGTTTTGCCCGAGGTCATTTTGGTGACCTCGACAGCATCGGAATCGTAAATAAGATCCTCGGCAGACCAACTTTCGCCCAATAGCGGGAAGAGAATGCCGACTCGGTTTCCTTGCGGCTGCAGGAGCGATTTGGGCACGCGCACGGTGGCGACCACATATTGCGTGCCGTTTTCCTTTGTGCTTCCGAAGTCGGGGCGATTGGGCACGCGGACGCCATTGAGCGTGAGTATGGGATCAGGATATTCCTGAATGCCCTGGATGGTGAGGTCATGCCCGGGGTGGGCCGCGCCCACGATGAGTTCGAGTGTGCTGTAAGTTGGGCCAAGCGGAGACAGTTTCGATTTGTGGATCAGGATCCCTCCGACATCTGCCGTGGGGTACAGGGGACAGGGAGGTCCATAGCGTCCATTGACAAGGGCGGAAAACGCGCCTGTCAGCAGGTCACTGTTGGCAGCGAGCAACATAGTTTGGGCGGATTGGAGAAAGAGCCCGTCCTGCGGGCCGCTGAACGTTTTATCGCCAATTTTGATCGTCGTCCCGGGAAAGAAATTGGTACCTGTTATTTGCAGCATGGTGTTGCCGCTCGTGGTCTGAAAGGTGCGGACGTTCTTAACCGTCGCTCCCAGCCCTTGTTCGACGGTTTCCGTCGCGAACGTGGGAAGGTCATTTAGCGCAAACGGTTCAGACTTCGGAAGAGGTTTCCTCGACCAATGCCAGAAACCTAACTTGGATGTTACGGTGGAAGTGCCCTGGTCGTAATGCAGCCAATAGGTCTTGGCCTTTACCTGGAGAACCGGAGGCGTACTCGATTCTTGGGCCGCTGCACCGGGAAGATCTGTTTCCGGCAAGGCGAGGACTGCGAACATCTGCCGCATGCCGGGAGATACAGCGCGTCGGCCGAGAACGGGGCGAAACACCCAACCAAATGTAATGGAGCCTGCTGGCGCTGCTTCTTCGAGCGCCTGCGTGTCGCTATCGCGATAGAGGAAAAATATCTGTTTGCGCCGGCGCTGGCTGTAGCTAGCAGAAACGATTTTTGCCACTGCTGCGCCAGCGAAGGCGTGGGAAGAAGATGAGAGGGCGACAGCGTTGTAAGTCTTTTCTTGGGGCATCGAAGCCACCAGAGACAGTGGTTTTCCGTTTGGCGAGGCGAGGGTGATCTCAACATACGCTGCAGCGTCGGCAGCATCCTTTGGGGGGTCCAGAGTGATGTTGAAGCTGACTACCGCTTGGCGACGGGGTTGTCCATCCTGCAACCGGTCTGTCACCGAGCGCTCGAGGAGCATGCGCAGATTGAAGATCTGATAGCTGAGATCTACCTGGTCGCTGAGAAGGTCAAGAGAGCTTTCGCCGTAATCGGGCTTGTAGGAGGGGGCCGAAAGAAGGTCAGGAAGAGCGGTATTTGCGCTGCTCGTGCTAGCGGCCGGCGTCGCCACCGAAAGAGAGAGTTCGCTCGATACGTCTTGCTGCGCGGACCCCTGGACAAGCCCGAGAGCTTTGACCAGACTGGACTGATCGATGGCGCGGACCTGGCTGAGCTGTGTGTTCAGCTGATCCAGCATGATACTGAGCGATTGGTTGTCGTAGAGCTTGGGTTGGCCCACGGTGATGCCCGCTGTCTGGGCAGACCCTGGAAGCAGCGCGAAGAGAATGAGGAATGCAAAAAGTGTCAGCCATCGCGACCTCGAAAGCAGATGCCTGAGCGATCGCGGCATTTTGAGCTGCTGAGCCACCATCTGACGAGCCCCGAACCATGAGTTTGCAATAGGAGAAGAAACAATAGTCGAGCGGTAGTTGGCGTGTCAATGAGATTTGGCGGCCGGATCTCGGTGCACTGTGCTATTCAACGAGGCCCGCCCGCCGAATCAATCGATCAGTTTGTCAGACCACGAGGAGACTCGGGTTCTTGGGAGGGTAACGCAATTCCAGTTAATTTATCTGGCCGACTCACTGAGTGGACATCTCAGCGAGTCTTTGTATTTCCGAACCTTGATAACACGTTTCAGGTGCTAAGGCGGTTGCATTAAAAACTCAAGGACATGCGAGCTTACTCGTAGAGCTTCGCTCTGGCGATGGAGAGACTATCCATGTCGATGAGCCGCTTTGCTGAGTACTTGAATAGAGCCCTGCCTTGCGGTGTGTTGACCTTTCGGCTGGCCTTCGTGGCCTTCTTTGCGGCGGGGAGACTGTCGATCCACTCGCGCAGACTTTTGCTGCTGTCCGCTTGGCCGATGTTTTTGATGGAAGGCGGCTTTGACGGATCCACGTACATGAGCTGCTGCCACTCGTCCAAGGCCGTGTTGACCCAGGAGATATATCCCCCGGGGAGAATCTGTCGCGGCCCTTTGATAGCGCCAGTGAAGCTATAGCGGGTGCCCGGAGTCACCAGAGGATCATAGAAATGCGGGGTGATGAAGTCGGAGACTGCGACGCCATTTACGGTGTAAGCATAGTTGTTGGCTTCACAGGGATCGCAGGCTTCAACGAGGTAACCGTACTGTCCGGTGCCGTCCTGGATCTTGCCGCCGACAATCTCGATGGCAACTGAGGACTGCATGCGATTGCCATAGGGGTCGACGAGCATTTCGAGTATTTCGTGACTTGCATCAACGGTCCAGGTGGGATCATCCTTCGTGGCAATCACCTTGGCAAATGGCTGCTTATGCTTGTCGGAGTGGAATCCGCCCTCGCCGGGCGGAAGCGTTTTTGCCAGTTGGACGGGCCAGACACCGGCCGGAATCTTTTTGGGATTGGGAAGATACATGACGGTCGCCGAGATCGGCCAAAACTGAGGCAGGTCGCGAGTGACTTGCAGGTTGAGGGCCGATGCAGTGGATTGGACCAGGTCCGCATCGATCTCGCCGGTCGTATCGACAAGGCCAACTTGAATGACACTCATAGAAGCTCCTCTTTCCGGATATTACGCGCTGCTACGGAAGATCGTTGCGACCGGAGACAAACGAAGGCATTGCCTTAGATAGAATGCTAGCCAACTTATCGTGAAATCTCGATTTTCGCAAGAGAATACTCCAGACGTATTCGAACGCGATCCGATTTCATATACTAAGTAATAAGTAGCCGCGACAATCTATTCTCATTTGCCCAATGTGCAGAATAGGCCTGTAAAGCAGGCGGATGCCAAGCCGAGCGAGTGAGCTAGCCTTCGGATTTGTTGACCAACAATGACTTCAGGGACAGGACTTCGAATCTTCGAAGATTGGTCAACGCCGAATCTCTGGTTCCGACAAAGTAATTACTTCTTGATAACTAAGACGGGTTCGGTCGCGATTCACTTCCTTGCTCGAATGACTATTCGGCGACTTGACAATCGGCGAGACGAAATCAGGATAGGATATCGGCAAGCTCGCACCTGCGCACGAAACGCAGAAATACTTTCGCGGTGTAAACGAACTTTCATGTCGGGCAAGGACCGGATGATCTACACTCGATTTGCATCTAGCGCAAGGCTCGTCGTCCCGTAATGAGTTTGTTCCTGTAAGACTCCGGCTCCAGAGCAGGACGGCAACTTAGCCAACCAGGGGATACCATGAGCCCTTCGAACGCATTCTCCTCGGGCAAAGGCATCGGTAAACGCCAAAGCCGCAGCTTCCCAACGACGACAGGTCAATTTGGCACACAGGCCAAGACGTCAGCGATACCTGCGTATCCTTTCCAGCGGCTCCCGCCACCTAATGGGCCGGCCCCGTACCGGTTTGATCTCTCGCAACTGTTGACTGCGGGCGATGTGAAGACGATCCAGGAGAGTGGCACGATAGTGTTCCACAGCGTGGGGGACACGGGCGACTTTCGCGGGCGGCAACAGGACTTTGTGGCCGACATGATGACGGCCGACGCACAGTCGTTGCCCGCGGCCAAAAAGCCGGCGTTCTTTTATCACCTTGGAGACGTTGTGTACTTTGCTGGCGACATCGACATGTACGGCAACAACTTCTACGAAACATACAAAGAGTATCCAGCGTTTATTGTGGCAATTCCGGGAAACCACGATTGCCAGCCGGATGACCCGACGGATGGACCTGTAGATCCGAATAAGAAACCGCTCGACGGATTCGTGCAGAACTTTATGTCCAAAGACCCGGGACAGCTTGGTTCGCTGAAGACGGGGGCGGGCAGGACCCAGATGGATCTGCCGAATGTGTATTGGACGTTTACGACGCCAGTGGCGACGATTATTGGGCTATTCAGCAACGTGGGTGAGACCGAGGGGGAAATCCATCCCGATCAGGTTGCGTGGTTCCAGGGCGAACTGAAGGCTGCCGACAAAAACCTGGCGCTGATCGTCGCGGTGCACCATCCACCGTTCTCAGGCGATACGGAGCACATGGGGAGCAGTGCGGTGGACAAGGTGCTATCGGAGAGCTTTGCGGAAGCCGAACGCTATCCCGACATGGTGCTTTCCGGCCACGTTCACAATTATCAGAGGTTTACCAACACGGTGACGGTGGGGAGCGGAACACGGCAGATACCCTATGTGGTTGCGGGGTTCGGCGGATATACGCGCCTGACGCCCATTCATAGCATCGATGGCAAACTGCCCGAAGTTCCCCTAAAGCTCGACAACACACTCACTCTGGAGCAGTATGACGTGTCGAACTTCGGCTTTCTGCGAATTGAGGTAAACAAGGAGCAGATTCTGGTGAACTGCTACTCCGCAAAGTACGAGGTGGGCGGAACACCGGATACAAAGCTGGTGGAGTCGTTTTCCGTCAATTTGAAGACCCACACAGTAAAAACCCTGTCCTGAGGATTTGTCGACGCCGAGACGACCGAGCTTGGCTATGGATCAGGACAGAGCTTCAGAACGCTTCTTCCGTCCCTAGAGTGGCCGACACCGGTGGGTTGAGTCACGAGAGCTAGCGCGAGGCGACGACCACTCCTTTTTCCGGACGCAGTCGCGAAGGCGCGCAACGATCGTGGGGATCGAAGTTGTCTTCGGGATGAAGCCATCGGCGCCGGCTCTAATGGACGCCCGCTTGTACAAATCCCCTTCCATTACGGTGAAGATCAGGATCGGAATCCCCACCTTCGCTCTGCGCAGTTTTTGTATCAACTGAAGCCCATTCCCTGCCCTGGGATGTGCGCCCAGTTCCGAACGGAGATTGAACTCAACAAGGATCGCCTCGAACTGTCTTCGCTTCGCAGAACGCAGAGCGGACTCCAGTGTGGGACACATTTCCACCCTATAACCGAAGCCTTCAAGAGTCCTTGCAAACTCCGTGCAGACGGCCCTCTCGTCATCGGCAAGAAGTATCGAATTCATGGCTCCTCCCCAGCTTGAATCGGAATTCCGCGGGGTCTCAAGGGTGGTTGGGATCCAGTCGAAGGTACGTGAAGAGCAAGGGTTTTCCACTCGGCTTCGAACTTCCTCCCTCGGGCTCAACGGTGACGAAGACCGCGTCGATTTGCGCAATCGTCTTTGGGTCGTTGAATTTCAATACCCAGCGCTTCTTGTTGGCGTCGTCCTGATAGAGGAGTCCCAGGCTGACGTTGTGCTGGGGGTCGGCTCCACTGCGACCCCATGCCTGAAAGGCAGCATCTTTCTTTATCCCGTGTTGCTGATCGAGATCGTAGCCATACAAAATCAGAGATTTGTCTTTGGTGTAGAAGACGCGTCCAAAGGGCTTCTGGGTGTCGCCGGTCTTCGCGACATCGTAGATCTCCGCTAAATACAGGTTGCGGGCGCCGATCAGATTCCGGATATCGGAGTCGCGATTGAGCAGCTCCCGCTGGCGGGCAATTGCTTTGTCCTTCTCGTCGAGCGCGGCTGTCAGATCGTGGACCTGCGCCTTCAAATCGATCGATTGCGCGGTATCCTGAGCAGTCTGCTCCTGGATCAGGCTGAGTCTGGCCTCGAGACTTTGAGCATTGCCCTGCGCCTCCGTCAGTTGTCTGGCCAGGTCCGCGCGCTCCTGCTCGGCCCGCTCAAGCTCGGATTTCTGCCTTGCCAGCGCGTCTTGGGATTGATCAAGTTCGTCGTTGAGCCGGCCTACTTCCTGTCGGCTTCGGCGAACCTGAGTGCGCAATTGGATGTTCTGATCCAATTGAGATGCGGTCTTCTCACCGTCTACTGCGGGTGCGGGTCTAACGGGCGCATTCTGAGGACTCGAAGAGGAAGCTGCGGTGTGGGCGGCCGGCACGGCAGGAATTCTCGATCCACGCTCACGGAAAACGCCGAACAGATACCCGGCGAGGCTGCAAGCGATCAAAAGAGCGGCAGCCATTGCGTAGCGTGGTGCATGCGTCGACCAGAAGGGTCTCACTCGATGAATTGGAATTGGAGCAGGCGCGGGCTCTTCCCGGAGCGATCGCATCAGGCGCTCTTCGGCCTCTTCGATCGACCATGATCCCGGAGCATTCTCGTCTTCCCGCTCCGCTGCGGTCTCCACTCCCAGCGCGGGAATTACCATCGCGATCACGCGCTCATACTGCCTGAGAGCCTCTCTGCACGCATCGCATTCGGCGAGATGCGCTTCGAGCCGCAGCCATTCCTCCCTAGTCAGCTCGCCTGTCGCCGCGAGGGCGCAAAGCTCCTCGAATTCCTGATGAGAATCGGATGGCGCCATCGGAGTTCCCTGCCTGGAGCCATTGTGTACTATTTCACTCACTTTGACCGCTGCTTTTCCGGGTGGACGATCTTGCGCAAGCGGTCCAACCCGCGATAGTGATTCGTCCTGACCTTGGCGAGGGATCGTCCGGTAAGCTGGGCGATTTCTCTAAAAGTTAAGCCTTCGAAGAAAAAGAGTTGAATGGTCTCCCGCTGCTCGGGCGTGAGGATCTCGTTGAATTTTGCCGTCAACTGCTTTCCGAGGATATCGTCGATCGACACTTCATGGAACGAAGACTTCTCCTTCGCACCGGCCGGACGCAAAGTCCCTTCCTCCAGTTCTTCGCTCGCATAGAAGTGGCGGGTGTTGAGGTGGCGGCGCCTGTCGAAGGCGCGATGATAAACGACCTGAAAGAGCCATGATCGGGCTGTCCCTCGTTCCCTGTCGAACAAGGCGGCCTTGCGAAAAAGAAAGAGGAAGACCTCCTGGACAAGATCGTCGGCCTCTGCTTCGTTCCGCAGGATCCGGAAGGCCACATCGCGCACGGCGCGGGCATGGCGGTGGAAGAGGATGCCCAGCGCTTCACTGGAGCCTCCGCTTACCTGTTCGAGCAGCTTCTCATCTGCAACCTCAGAAGCCTCGGTCCTTGCTTCGGAAGAGCGCTCTGGAAGAAGGATGGAAGATTGCGCTTGTTCGAGGAGCTCCGAAGGGATTTCCGATTCGCGTGAAACCGACTCGCGCACTTCCGCTTTCGTCGCCGATGGATTCAGGAAAAAGGCGGCTTCAGAACTCATGCCCTAAGCCCTCGCAAGATACGATCCTTGACGTTGATGAGGACCCGCCACCATCTCATTGTTCATTAGGGGAACTGGTAACCAAGAAGCGACTTTTCCCAGTGAAGAATGGCGATGTAAGCCATAGCTTACATGTATGCCTTAGCTTACATCCATCCTTGATCCGTGGCAATAGACATCTGCACACGGATCGGGCGTCGCATCCGGGTTCTCCGTCTCGAACGCGGGATGAGCCAAGTGATGCTCGCCGATCATGCGCAGATCACGCGGGAACATCTATCGGAGTTGGAAAACGGCAAGAAAGAAATTGGAGCGCGAATACTTGGGCGGATTGTTTCAGCACTCGGACTTTCTCTAAAATCATTCTTCGATGATCGTTCGTTTGAGAGAAACTGACGATGTAGTGGAGTTTTGGACCAACTTGACCGCGCCATGCTCTTAACCCAGGTCTCAGGAACGTGTCGATCCCTTTTCTCCATTGCACCACCAGTGAACCGCTTGGATGTTGTCAGGGTGATCGTCTCTCCATGCTCCGTCCATGCCGCGAGGATTGATGTGGTCGGGCACGATGTCGCTGTAATCGGTGAACTTCTCCTTGCAGATACCGCACTCGCCGTCTTGGGCCACGATCTTTTTGTCCAGCAGCTTGCGCATTTCCGCGTTTGAGCGCAGTTCCCGATAACCCCTTGGGTGATGTTCATCTTCAATCCGTCGTACACCGAGTTGCCGTGTCATTCTCTGCTTGCGAACCGTTTCCCGACCGCAGCAGAATCGAGAACGATGGATAGGACACGTCTGGTTGCGGCGAAGTCTCATGGGCTTCCTCCTCTTTGATGGAGATGAATGTCTCTTGGAGTGCAAATTGGTGATCGGAGCGCCGTCCGATTGAGAATCCGGAATTCGGATTGGATCCTTTGGTAATTCGGATTGGGGCGGCCGGGCGGACCATATTTCGTGGTGCACGTAATATTTCGTCCGTCACGAAAAACATGATATAATAGGACGTGGAGGTGAGCGAATGCCGCTCGCGACGCAATCCGAACAGCTGGTCGTGTGGACTCCGCCCCAGGCGTTGGTGGAGGCAAGGTCTCTCTTTGCGCCCTATTCGCCCAGGTTCAAAACCCTTCCTTCGAAGTCAAAGATGATGCTCGACGAAATACGGGTCGGCGTTCTTTACCTATCGGGTACAGACCTGGATCACTCCGTTGGGAGCCTCCTGAAGTGGCTACGCGATACAAAGGTATCGACCTTGTTTCTCTATGCGCCCCATCACGGAGCGGACTTTGCCTTCCACGTAGGAACAATCGTGGGCAGAGAAAAGTTCAAGGACGCCGAGTGGGCCTTCAACTGGCCGCATCTTCGCCAGCTTCTGAAATCGCGGCACGTCCTCGCCCTCTCTCTCGATGAGGCGAAGCATAGAGACTGCTTTGATCTAGCATCTTCCCGGCAGAGACTTGGCCTAAGCCAGGACGAATTGGCGCGCGCTCTGAACGTAACTGCGCGAACGGTGCAAAACTGGGAGGCTTGGAAGGCGACGAGTCAAATGCTGAAAAAGACTAGGGATCTTCGCCAATTGCTCGCACAGATGGACGATTATGTGGCTGCCCCGCAAGAGAGAACCTGGCTAGCGTCTTCCCTCGGTGCATTTCAAGGTCGCACGCCCAAGGAACTGATCACCGAAGGCCGTATTCGCGATCTGGTCGTCGAGTTTGAAAGATTGCGAGAGGGCCAACCCGTTTGAGCTTCAATGCGAGACAACGAGCGGCGATCCGGCGCTGGAGCGAGGGCGCCGCACCTCTCGAAGGTACCTATTTTCGCAGCGTCGAATATCGCTACATGGACCCTCGAGACGTGCTGAGCGGCGCCGGAACGCGCATGTACGGGGGACGTTTCGCCCCCCTGGGCACCCGTGCGGTCTATCTTTCAGCATCCGACTCCGGAGCGGGCAAGGAAGTGACAGCGAGAAAGGCTCGGCTGGGCGGCGCAGCACAGATCACGACCGATAAATACCCGCGCGTTGTTTATGCCGTGGCCGTCGATCTCGCGAGGGTGTTGCATCTTTCCGCGCTTGGCAAGTCGCGCGCGGGCGACGCGGTGAGAAAAGCCTGTCTCAATGTAGACGACCTGAGTGCATCGATCGAACTTGGGCGCATGCTCGTCGCCGACGGAATACAAGGGCTGCTGTTTACGAGCGCCATCGGGGGCGACAACAATCTCATTGTGTACCGGGCTCATTGCGGCAAGAAGGCGCTGACCATTCAGCACGAAAAAGACGTGATTGAAGAGGCTAAGAAGATCGCTGCCAAACATTGACGGACTCGGCTGAGGAGACTTTCCTGCCCTTGAGATCCCCATGCCGGCCAACCGCGTTCGCGGGCAAGATCTCATTCGACCCATGCGGCGGACCGTTCCCTTCTATGGTTGGCAGTCGATTGTCCTATCGAGGGACTTAGCTCAGGATGGCGACTTCTTCGATTTGGTTCCCTTGGCGGTCTTCTTGCCTGCAGTCCTCTTGTGTGTGTCACTGATTTGCGTCGATCAATGACAGTCACCGCCGAAACACCGGAGAGATCCATGGCACCGAGTTCAAATGTTATATTGACTAGTTACCTGACTAGTCTTATAATTTAGATTCAGTGAGGTTTGGAAGATGAAATGGCAGTTGCAGGACGCGAAAGCGCGCTTTAGCGAACTGATCGAGGATTCACTCCAAAAAGGCCCGCAGGTCGTCACCCGACGAGGCATCGATACAGCGGTCGTCCTCTCTCTCGAAGAGTGGCAGAAGCTCAACGACAAGAAGCGCCTCTCCTGGAAGGATGTCCTCCTCGGAGAGGGCCCACGCTTCGATCTTCCCCTTGCGCCGCGCGGAACTGCGAAGACGCGCAAGCCCCCGGTGTTCGAGTAACCCGAATTGACCGGCTATCTCATCGACACCAACGTGATCTCCGAGGTGCGCAAAAAGAAGCCACACGGAGGCGTACTGGCCTGGCTCGAAAGCCTCGCTGTCGGCCAGGGGTTCTTCTCCGCTGTCACCTTCGGAGAGATCCAGAAAGGCATCGAGATCACACGCCGGCTCGATCCGGCGAAAGCCAATGAGATCGAGGTGTGGGCCGGGAATCTGGAGCGAGCCTCGCAGGTCCTCGCTATGGACACACCCTGTTTTCGCGAATATGCCAGGTTGATCCACGGCCACTCTTCGGTTCTTTCCGAGGACGCTATGATCGCCGCCACTGCACGCGTACATGGCCTCACCGTAGCGACTCGGAACGAACGGGATTTTGTGCATTTCTCCGTTGCGGTCTTGAATCCCTTCCAGTACCGGACAAGTCCGCGTTGACTCGATCTGTCATTCACGGTTAGCCCTGATGGCATCTCGTTCGCAGTTGACTGCTTTGCGCGGCTTCCTTGGGCGAATTCTCTTCGGTGCCAGTGATCAAAGCAGCCGTGAAGGAGCGGAAATCGGTCTGATATCGAGTCCGGGACCGCCCCGCGAACGCATGAGGAATGGCATCGTTGGATCTTCAACAAACCGGCCATTCCAGACTTCCACGGCTCGGGAAAATGTTTTTTGGATGGAGAGCCCCTTTGCATGGAGGGCACTGATTTGCTGATCAATGCAAGTCTCGGAGAAACTCAGGAGAATTAGCGCTTTCAGTGCAGTTTTGTGTGCCACATGCGTGCCGGAGTCGAACGGTTGGACGGCAGAATCTCTCGGACGATTAAAATACGCTTGCGGCGATATCGCCTATCGATTTTCCATTGACTACACTCCGCTCATCAGCACACCTATCGCACAGCGTCGAAATCGCGGAACTGCACAACTCGCTGCGACGCAGTCCGGGCTGGTTGATGCCGGATCAGCCTACCAAATCTTGAGAGCCCGTCCTTGAAATCAAACAGGGCCAGCAGATGCCTGGTGCTTACGGCGATTTTGAGGACAGATCTATTGGCCCTGTCGTTTTCAGGCGACAACGCACAGTGGATGGATGGTTTGGCCTGTTCGCGATAGAACGACTCGGATATAGCATTCGCCCTTTAAGCCGCTGCCTTGGCAGTCTCTACAATCCCCCGCAAAGTCGATATCGCAATTTCTGGATCGCGCAGAGCGTCGACCGGCACAATGTGAATCCTGTCAGCCTGCGGAGAGCCATTGGATCGCTTGAATCCGGTATCACAGGTGAGCAAATGAAGTGACGGATCGGCCAAGTAGATAAGCAGTTCAGAGTCATATACGTCGTTGGCGCGCCTCGTCACGTTGTAACTAGGGTTATCGATGGCGGCATTAATTCGCTGTTGCTCGAAACGATAGTGGGCGTCAAGGTGAGTAAGAACGAAATCAACATCCACAGATTCTGGTTCGACATCTGCTCGACGCGCAATCGACTGGGCAAAGATTCGGCGGTCCTCGGCTGGGTCTATTTTCCCTCCCGCGCCGATGCTGGCTCGCAGAGCAGTAAAGTTGTTCGCGGCTTCATTCTTACCTTGATCCAGAAGGGCTCGCATTTCTTCACCTTCTGCCTTTAGCTCTCCCGCGTTTGCAGCGTTGAGTACTCTGTTGACTGCGTTGTTTATTGACTGCGTTACGATATCTTGACCAGGCTGCAATTTGAATAGGCACATACGGAAGAAATCATCTGACCAGGGAAGAACTCCACAAGCCCTGGGATTGTGAACCCGGGGCAGTGCCTGAACCGCAGCAAATGCACTCTCGGCACCCTCAGTTCCGAGTTGCGACAGCAATTCCAGAGTAACGAGTGGCGCCAAGAAAAGCTGGATCGCAATCTCTTGGGGGACGGCGCTCGCTGCAAATGCTTCGCCGAAGTAACGAAGAACATTGGTGTCAGTGTAGATCCTAACCATAACGTGCCTCACTTGCCTTCGTTAGCGGGTCTACCGGCATGAACTACTACCCATATAGGCACAGTCGTTCGCTGGACTTCAAAGTCTCCCCGAGATAGATACTAGCCCGCCCGCTATTCAGATCGCGGCCAGGTCAAATGAATACCGTTTCAATTTGTTTAGGGGAGTGGCTTGTACCAAGCGCTTCCGTTTTTGAAGTTGCCCAACCACGATGCCGGGAGCGACACCGATTTGTTCTGCGAACCTAACGAGACGCTCTTCAGACAAGGGTCGTTCCCTCATCAACTTTGATAGTGCCTGTCGAGGGATCAAATGATTCGCGGAAAAGTCATTCGCTTCTTCCTCTTCTTGGCTACTCGTTTCCCGCCCTTCCAGGAACCCCTCCTTTTTGCCATGCAAAAGAATGTGGGCACACTCATGAAAGAACGTAAACCAGAAGTGATCATCTGACTTGTATCTGCAGCTCAGCTGAATCATGGCCTTATCTGGGGCGATCCATCGCGCCGCACCGCTGACATGTGTGTGTCGAAGTTCACGCGTGAAACATATGGCAACACCACATTTTCTGCACTCGCTCTGAAGCGTCCTCTTGATCTTCTGCATGCTCGGTTCTCGAGTGAGCGCTCGAAGTCTATCTAGTATGGACCGGAACTGAGTTCTGTCATAAGGTTCGCAATGCATATTCTCGGCCTCAAGCTCGCCCAGGCGAAGCCAAGCGCAGGTGGCTAGATCATCCGGCTCAAATGCCGGCGATCTTCGGAAGGAAGCGACAGTCGATGAAGCGGAGAGACTTTCTGGTGAATCAATGCCAAAGAATTCCAAGCAGGTTCTGACCAATTCGACCTTGGAATCGGTCTCAGGAATCTGCCCTCTCTTGCGCAGCTCAGTGATCGGCATCCGCTTCGCCCAATCTGCGAATTCTTCTAGTCGTGCCCGGTCCCGTTGCTCCGCCAGTTGAAGTTGATAATTGGCCTCAAGACCATTCCACGTCTTTGCTGATATTCCCAAAGCTCGTTCAAGCTGGAGAGCGGTATCAGGGGTAATCGCCGCTTTGCCCTTCACAATCTCGTTGATTGTCTTCTGAGGACGTCCGATTCTCACGGCCAACTCCGCTTGGGACATCCCTTTGGTCGCCAGCACCGCGGCAAGTTGCTGGCCGGGTACAACCGCATAGTCAGGAGAAAATGATGTGGACAATTCAGCGCCCATTACGATGCACCTCCACGATCACAATTTTCTTCACACTTTTGCAGTCAAGCTCCCGATTCCGCGAATAAGGAATTGGCTCGTGGTCTGGCTGGACAACAAACCTCCAGCCGTCAGCGACTGTGATAGCCAATCGCCCGTCTTGATCCAGTTTGATAGGTTCTGTCATCAAACCAGGGAACTCTCTGAGTAGTTCAAGGGTGGGGGTGCCGGCGAGAAGGTATAGCCGCTCCCGGATCGCCGCCGCAACCTCTCTGCCCCATCGCCGGTCGGTCGAAGCCGAGCAATTGCAAACCTTCGCCAAGTCTGGAGAGCCAAAGCGTATTTCCATTCTGCCTCGGTTTTCATTACCTATAGGGTAAATCAAACCGTTTGACCTTTGAAGCAATTTCTATTAACCTTATAGGTGCATCAAATTAGTTTTTCTGGAATCAGAAATCTGTGCTTTGCGCAAAAGTAACGCAGCCTCAAGCGACAGCAGTGGTGTGTTTGATCCAGTAGTCTTGGCTCGGACGGATGCCCAGACGAGCAAGGGACTTCGTAGCGGTGAGCGACGGTACAGACTGCATACCCATAAGGAGATGGCATCATGGCAACGAACGTAACCTTCTTTCCCGTTGGGAACGGCGATATGACGCTGATCTCCCTCGGAGATGCATCTGGCACCACCATCCTGGTAGACTGCAACATCCGCGCTGCGGCCGATGATCCAAACGACGACACGCGGGATGTCTCGACCGATCTTCGCGGGCGTCTCAAGACCGACAAGAGCGGACGCCCCTATGTGGACGTCTTCCTTTCAACTCACCCCGACAAGGACCACACCGCCGGGCTGCGGAGGCACTTTTATCTCGGCGCCCCAGCTGACTACAGCGACGACAAAAAGCCCGCGAGTGAAAAGCGGATCGTGATCCGCGAGATGTGGTCTTCACCGATCGTATTCCGGCGCGCGAGCAAGGACCACAAGCTCTGCGACGATGCTGTTGCTTTCAATGACGAAGCGAAGCGCCGCGTCAAGTTTGCCCGCGATCGGAAGTTTACGGGAATCGGCGATGGAAATCGCATTCTCATCTTGGGCGAAGATGAAGATGGGAAGACCGACGACCTGACGTCGATCCTGGTCAAGGTCGATGAGACCTTCGACAAGATCAATGGAGCACAGAATTCCCTCTTCAAGGGCCGCTTGCTGGCCCCGCTCCCCGCAGCTGACGAGGAGGAAGCAGAGGCCTTCGGCAAGAACCATTCCAGCGTGATTCTCAATATGGAACTTGCCGACGAGCCTGGACGCAAGACCGTGAAGAATTACCTGACCGCCGGCGATGCGGAGGTCCTCATCTGGGAAAAGCTTTGGGAAAAGCACAAGAACAATCCCGGCGTGCTCGCCTACGATCTTCTGTTGTCGCCTCACCACTGCTCCTGGCACTCTCTGAGCTATGACAGCCGCTCGGAGAAGGGTGATGATGCGAGGGTCTGTGAGCCGGCGAAGTCGGCTCTCTCGCAGATCAGGGCTGGAGGCAAGATCATCGCCAGCAGTCACGCGATCGAGAATGACGACTGCGACCCACCGAGCTACGCGGCCAAGAAGGAATATGAGTCGATCGCTGGGAAGCAGAAGGGCGAGTTCCTTTGCGTCGGTGAATTGCCTACCAAGGAAAATCCGGTTCCGCTGGAGTTTGTGATTGGCAATGGCTCTCTCGCGCGCTCGGTCAAGAAGGCGGCTTTGCCGCAGCGCAGTATCGTCACCAGCGGAATCATCGACTCCGTAAACTCCAGCGCCGCCCGGAATGAGGCTGTTCAGAAGGGTGGCAACACACGTTATGCCTGAGCCGTTGGGCACCGTCGCTGCGATCCGAGAGCGGGCGCTTTTCGATGCCAACCTGTATCTCTCAAGCCGCTACGGTGCCCTTCGTCTCGCGGAAAAAGAATTCGCTCCCGGCGCGGCGGGAAAATTTCATGCCGGCTGGTCCCTCCTGATCCAACCGTCCACTCAGCCGAGAGAACTCCATCTCTACGCCGACTCGTCCTTTCCTTTTTCGCGCCCAGGCTTCTACCTCCTGGATCGCCCAGAGTTTTTGACGTGGCCGCATATTGAAAGAAGCGGAAAGCTTTGCGGGTTGGATGACGTGCGTATCGAACGACCGCAACTGGTAGGAGAAATACTGCGCTCTGAGTTGACCGACGTCTTCCGGCTTATGCAGCAATCGGAGGCTGGAACGAATCTGGCCGACTTTCAGCGCGAGTTCCATTCCTATTGGGACCGCCAAGAAGGCCTCTCCGCCAAGCCGGTCTATAGCCTGCTTGATGCATCTGGACCCAGCCGCATCATCCGCTTCTGGCACGGCAAGAATTGGTGTGTTGCTGGCGAGACCGAAGAGAAAATCGCGAGCTGGCTGAAGCATCGTCATGGGAACAAACCCGATTACGAGCACAGTGAACTTGCTTGCCTTCTTTGGCTTCCAGATCCTCTTCTACCCACGGAATATCCGCGTTCCGGCGCGGATCTTTACAGCTTGGCAGGACGAACACCAGAGGGCCAACGTCTTCTACGCACGCTTGCGCTTCAAGACTCCTTTCGCTTTCCTGTCCTTCTCGGAGCCGAAACGGAAAACGGGCCGTGTTTTGCGGCAGTCCGCTCCTATCGTCCGAAACACACCGACCCAAGCGGCGCAACAACACCGAAGATCAGGCCAGGATTCCGGCCAGGCAGAGTTCCGCCAACTCTTCAAACTCAACATGTATTTTCCGCCTATGCAGGAGTCGAGCCGATGGAGGTCAATCGAGTGGATGCCGCCTGGGTGCATGGCCGAGGCCATGACCCAAGGCAGAAGGATCTAGCCGAGAAACATGTCGTTCTTGCAGGTTGCGGCTCGGTCGGCGCGCCCCTGGCACAACAGTTGGCAATGGCGGGTGTCGGGCGGTTGACTCTCTTAGACCCTGCGACGCTTGATTGGCCCAACATCGGGCGCCACCCACTAGGCGCAAAGTTTATCGGTCAATCGAAGGCAAGCGCGATGGCGGAGTTTCTGCAGGAAAACCTTCCGCACCTCAACATCAAGGGCTTTGTCGGTACGCTCGCCGAGTTTCTGGTAAGCGATGTTGGAGCCTCGTCTGCAGACCTCGTTATCTCGGCAACTGCAGATTGGGCTAGTGAGCGAGTGATCAATCTCGATCACATCGACGGTCAGATAACCTCCCCGATGCTTTTCGCCTGGACCGAACCTCATGCCTGCGCCGGACATGCGGTGTACCTGCCCGCTGCTCGGCCATGCCTGCAGTGCGGCTTTACTCTCGGAGGCGACCTGTTGCATCCGGTAACGATATGGCCGCAGAACATGCCGAATCATCTCTCCGAGCCCGCGTGTGGGGCGCATTTTCAGCCTTATGGCCCCATCGAACTCATGGGAACCGTTTCCGTCGCCGCTTCGCTTGCACTAGACGCATTGCTCGGAAAGACTATGAATGCAACCCACCGAGTCTGGGCTGGGCCGTTCTCATTGCTCGAGGAGTCGGGCGGCGCTTGGACCGAAGCGTGGCTTGGCCAATATCCGGACCGCAACCAAGGCGCATTTCAGGAGACCATCACTTGGCAAGAAGATCCCGCTTGCAGCGCTTGTGGGCACCTCCTCCACCAAGCCTCAGCTTCCTCATCGGCCAGTCTGAGCAGAGACTCGTGATCCAGCCTAGAGTACTGACGACTTTGGAGCGAAATCAACAGTTCAGGCCAAGGGACACAGAGGCCGGGGGACAACTATTTGGTCGACTCATCGACAATCAACTTTCCGTGGAACTCGCTACTGGTCCCCGGCCTACAGACATTCGCACGCGCTACTCTTACAAACCCGATCGTCGAGCGGAACAGGTCGAGATTGACCGGTACCATCGACAAGGGCTTCTCTTCCTCGGCGATTGGCACACTCACCCCGAACCTTGTCCGAGCCCCTCTCCACAGGACCTCCAGAGCATTCGTGAGGCCTTCAAAGAATCGACGCACCACCTAAACGGTCTCATGCTTGTGATTGCAGGAACACTCGATCTTCCTTCCGGTCTGTACGTCGCCGTCCATAACGACAGAGAGGATGTTCGCCTTGTTCCACGCGTGACGGGATCTTCTATCTCACAATCTCCACCGGAGAGCGCATCGTAATGGCAACACATACTAAGAGTTGGACAGACATCGCCTTTCCAGATCGATATGCGCGTAATGCGCGTCTCTACCCGTTGCTGCTGGTCATTGCGCCAGTTGTCATCTTTGTCGTTGTCGTCGCAAAGCTCGACCTTTCTGGACTGAAGACGATCTGGGTCGGTCTGGCCGCCGTTGGTGGGACGTACTGGTTGACGCAGCTTGCGCGCGATCCTGGAAAGAATCTGGAGGCGAAGCTCTGGACCTCTTGGGGTGGTACGCCCTCAATTACCATCCTGCGCCACCGCGATTCGCGCATCGATGCAATCACGAAGGCGCGCTACCACACTCGCTTAGTCGATCTCGTACCGGACACGATTGCCCCTACGCCCGATTCTGAAATGGAAGATCCCGTCACAGCGGACACTTGTTACTCAGCCTGGTCAACCCATCTGCGCAACAGTACACGTGATCAGAGACGGTTTCATCTTCTCTTTGATGAACTCGTCAGCTATGGATACAGGCGGAACTTGCTCGGTCTTCGGCCGTACGGGCTGTTATCCAGCATTCTTGCTTGCCTTGGTTGCAGCGCCTTCATCGGCTTCACACTCTATCTCCACCACGAACTTCGCGATGTCTTGTGGCTGGCACTTTGTGTAAATATCCTGCTGTTGATTTTTTGGTTCTACCGTGTGACTCCGAGTTGGGTACGTCTGACAGCTGAAAATTATGCGGCTCGGCTGGTCGAAGCAGTTGACGATCTTCACGGCGACCATTGCAAGGGCATAACCAAGGCCGCGGACTGTGTGAAGAAGTCGCGGGCGGCAAAGAAAAGCGCGTGAGCGTAAGGTTCGGGAAGCCGATGTTGAAATGTTTGTCTCTCTCTGACTTTCGGCACACCAACAGCACACCGGAGTCTAGTCTTGCGAGAGACTGACGCGCCAGGTGTCAGTTGGATCTACTGATGGCCAGTCAGCTCTCCAAATCGGATCCTTAAGAGGAGGGGCTACGACTGGTTTTTCGGTCAGTGTCCGACATGGCGACTTTACGCCCGAGTGGATGGCCGGCAATGGCCATATGCTGTGAATCCACCAGGCGAGCGGGAACTCTGTCTCAATGAATAACTCGGCCTGTTGGCACAAACCAAGAATATTCATGAACGGGCGACTCTGCGTAAGCGTCCAGTTTTCCCCTCTGGCATGACCTTGGGTTTGAGCACGACGATGTCGTCATGGTTGATGAGCAGGAAGTGGGAACTGGGCGTCGCGCTCGCAGGTTCCGGTCAGCGTCTGAGAA
>Ga0182030_10004671_pt1 | contig 29231 bp, 31 predicted proteins | sample 812S3MmetaG_FD_121299 | JGI IMG/M metagenome (GOLD analysis project Ga0182030, IMG submission 121299) | Permafrost microbial communities from Stordalen Mire, Sweden - 812S3M metaG (Illumina Assembly) | ecosystem: Environmental > Terrestrial > Soil > Wetlands > Permafrost | place: Sweden...
CTCGCAATGACGGGCAATATTAATTAGTTAAACTAAAATTCGAAAAAATAATCCCCCCTCCTATCATATCCTCCCCCTCGTAAAAAACAGCACTCTGTCCCGGCGCAATAGCCGAAACCTCAGTCATAAACTCAACCTTCATACGGCCATCCATCTGCGTTAATATACTCGATTCCCCATCGTGCTTATACCGCACTTTGGTTAGAGCCTGTGTACCCGGTGCAATGCTTTCGTACTTCTGCAAATTCAGTTTACCCACCCACATGCCGGTGCGGTTCAGGTCTTCTTCCCCGCCCAATACAACGGTATTGGTTTCAGGTATAATCTCAGTTACAAAAACAGGCTTGCCAAACGCCATGCCTAAACCTTTGCGTTGGCCAATAGTATAAAACGGATAGCCCTGGTGCTTGCCCAATACCTTACCGGTTGCATCCACAAAATTACCACCGGCAACTTTCTCTTCAAGCCCCGGTTCGCGGCGCTTTAAAAAGCCCCGGTAATCGTTATCGGGCACAAAACATATTTCATAACTTTCACCTTTGTTGGCCAGTTCCACATAGCCCATATCCCGCGCCATTTGCTTAATCTCAGGCTTATGAAACTTACTTACCGGAAACACCGTGCGGCTTAAACATTGCTGGCTAACACCCCATAGCACATAACTCTGGTCCTTATTCCTATCCAGCCCTTTCGAAATCACATATCGCTCATTCTCTTTACGTAACTGTGCATAATGGCCGGTGGCAATAAACTCGCAATCCATCATATCGGCACGTTTAAGCAGGGCCTCCCACTTTATGTGGGTGTTGCACAATACGCAGGGGTTAGGCGTGCGGCCCGCCAGGTACTCGTCCACAAAATTGTCAATCACAAAATCGCCGAACTCCTCGCGGATGTCAATAATAAAATGGCTGAAACCCAAATCCACAGCCACCTGCCGCGCATCATTAATCGAATCAAGCGAACAGCACCCCGTTTCCTTCTTACTTCCGCCCGACGTTGCATAATCCCAGGTCTTCATGGTAATACCCACCACTTCATACCCCTGCTCGTGCAGCATAACCGCAGCCACGGTAGAGTCAATCCCCCCGCTCATAGCCACCAGTATTTTCCCTTTCTTACTCATAAAATAGCCCGCGAAGATACAGAGAATATGGCAAAGCGGGCTACCCGCCCGCCAAACCAATAAACTGTCCTCATTTTTTAGCCCTTTAATTCAAAATCAGCGCTATAACAACTTCCAAACCACGAAGGTTCTAACTTCATTATTTTGCACTGAAAACTCAATAACCTGTGAAGTAGTGCACCCACTGCCCACCTGTCCAAAAAATGTATTCCTCGGCTGTTAAACTCCGTGCGAAATGCCTCTAAAGCATTTTCCCTAATTTCACCCAACAAAATCAAACCCCCATGGGCAAACTCGGCGCATTCCTCTTCATCTCACTAGACGGCTACTTCAAAGGCCCCAACGAAGACATCAGCTGGCATAACCATGGCCCTGAAGGCATGGAACTTTCAATGAAAGGGCTTAGCAGCGGCAGTACCCTCATTTTCGGCCGCACAACTTACCAGATGATGGCCTCCTTCTGGACCTCACCTAATGCAATGGAAACCATGAAACCCGTTGCCGACGGAATGAACAACAACAACAAAATTGTTTTCTCACGCACGCTTGAAAAAGCCGACTGGAACAATACCCGGTTAGTAAAAGATAACCTGCCCGAAGAAATAAAACGCCTTAAACAGCAAGGAACCACCATGACCATCCTCGGCAGTGGCAGCATCCTAACCCAATGCGCAAGTCATGGCCTGCTTGATGAACTCCAGTTGCTGGTTGACCCGGTAGCCATAGGCAATGGCACTTCAATATTCAAAGGGCTGGAGAAATCATTTAATCTTAAACTTACAGGAACCAGGACCTTTAGTAATGGGGCGGTGTTGCTGAATTATAAGTCCTTATAATAAATTATGGGTTAAACCAATTTTCGCTATGCGAAAATTGGCAATATCCCCCTCCGGAAGGGGCGCAGGGAGAGGTGAGAATCGCAACTAAACGAATATCTGAATGGTTATGCACTCCTTTACAATTTCGGATTAGGCCCGTAACCATTATTACCTGCATTACTATCGGTGCAGTACAGTACCAGCAAATAAATAATACCAATAACCGGTATAAGACAAATAAAGAAAAACCACCCGCTTTTACCCACGTCATGTAATCGCCTTACCTGCAAGGCCAGCGTTGGCACTAATGTAGCCAGCAAATAAAGCGCGAAAAAATAACCGAATGGCAACGTTTGCAAACCATAGCCTATTTCCATTTTAAAGCAAATGCCCAATTGCCTGTCAACCAACATGGCAAGTATTGCAAAAACCAAATTGATTAAAGTAAACATCCAGAATTCCTTCCGCCCGGTGCGGCCGGTTAGGTTGATATAGTTTTTTAAAACGTTGGTGTAGTACTTCATTAAAATAGGATTAAGGAATCTATTTCAAATTCAAATAATAGATTACGTCAAATCTAATACAATTAAAAGAAAACAAATCTGTTCTGGATTAAAGGATGAGGCATCGGGTATTAACCTGTTAAAAACCCATCTCCCCCTTCACCTCACCAATCGCCTGTAACAGCGCCTGTATATCAGCTTCATCTATACGCCCGATATTACCCACCCTGAAACAATCAGCCTGCGTAAGCTTACCTGGATAAATTACAAACCCACGGTTATTTAGCTGGTTATAAAACTCAGTAAACTTAAAATTCGGCGATTCAGGATATAGGTATGTATTGATAATATAACCACGCACATTTTCGGGCAGGTATTCTTTAAAGCCAAGTGCCTTCATGCCTTCTGCCAGCACTTTGCAGTTTTGCTGGTAACGTTTGCTGCGTGCTGCTACACCTCCCTCCTCATCCAGTTCGCGCAACGCCTGCCTGAAGGCCAGCAAAGCATGCGTAGGCGGCGTAAAACGGAACTGCCCGTCCTTTTCAAGGGCAATCCATTGCGCATGCAGGTCAAGCACCAGCGTATCAGCGTGGCCTTTGCATTGATGCAGTTTTTCCACGTTGGCAATAACAAACGAAAAGCCCGGCACACCCTCAATGCACTTGTTGCTGCTGCTTACTAAAAAGTGTATTTGTGCTTTGGCAATATCAACCGGCACCGCGCCAAAAGCGCTCATGCTGTCAACAATATAAGTAAGGTTGTGTTTGGCGGCCACGGCGCCAATTTCGGTAACAGGGTTAATAACCCCGCTGGTGGTTTCGCAATGTATTACAGCCAGGTGCGTATAAGTGTTTTGTGCCAGTTCAGCCTCAATATCCTGTGGGGTAATTAACTGGTCTTCTCCGCGCACAATCGTGCTGTATGGTATACCGTGTATTTTTGCCATGTTCGCTATCCGGTGCCCGTATGCACCATTAATGGCAATCAGCAACTTACCCGTTCTCGGCACTGCCGATGAAATCACCGACTCAACCCCAAAAGTTCCCGAGCCTTGCATAATAACCGTTTCGTAACCCGTTTCTTTACTTACATGCCCCAATAGCGGAAGCTGCGTGCGTATCTCCTTTACCAGGTTCACAAACGTAGTGTCGCGGCTGCCATAATCATGCAGCATGGCTTCTTTAACGGTTTTGCTGGTAGTAAGGGGGCCGGGTGTAAATAACAGTTTATCCATAGGTTTTTTTTGCGCGGGCAATATTAAAAGATTTTTGAAGTACTATTTAGAATTCTTTGGCATCAAGAGCCCGTCGCATTAAACGCATTGCAATTAATAAGTTAAGACTATTCAACAAACTTTGGGCTTAATAATCATTGAAAGGCCCTTGGAATACTAAAATTATTAGTATTTTTGTGTGAAATATTCAATTATGAAAAAAGATTCAAAGACTCAACTGCTCGATCATTCTCAGGCAAAGGTTAGACTGTTAGGGGAATATTTAAAAAGATATTTAAATATTATTGTCAATGATAGATATACCGAAAGAATAAAAATATACGACCTTTTCTGCGGCGAAGGTACATATGAAAATTTAGGAGAAGGAAGTCCGTTGGTAATTATGCGTCAAGTTAAAGACATACACTTTATCAACCAGGCGAAATTAAACAAAATACCACCAATTGATTGTTCCTTCAATGATATTGAAAAAGCAAAAGTCGAAAAAGTCAAACAATCAATTAAAGATAAATCATTATATTATCCATCCTTTGGGGAGATTGAATACACCTCCAACGAATATAGTTTGGAATTGTCGCGTTTGATGGAGATTATTCCAAAACTGCGAAAACAAAAAGCTTTCATTTTTATAGACCCATACGGATATAAACATATCAGAGCAAGTGACATTAAGAATTTATTGGCTAAAGGAAATTCAGAAGTTCTTCTTTTCCTACCAACTCAATTTATGTACCGTTTTGATTCCAATGGAACACCAGAGTCCTTAAAAGACTTCATTGAAGAAATCACTTCGTATAAAGATTGGAGAGAAAATGATTCTGTGTGGAAGTTTATTGAGCAGCTTAAAGACGGATTTAAAAATTATTTAGAAGATAAGTTTGTTGATACATTTACCATTCAAAAGGATCCTCAAACTGTTTTTTGCCTTTTCTTTTTTTCATCGCATATTAAAGGATTTGAAAAAATGCTGGAGGCTAAATGGGAGATTGATACAGAACAGGGAAAAGGTTGGAACTTTACCAACAACACACCAAGTTTATTTGTTGAACAAAAAACAAATCCGTTGGAAGAAAAACTATACACCTTTCTTGAAGAAGTTCCGCGATATAACGGCGAGCTTTATGAATTTACTTTAAGAGCAGGTTTCCTTACAAAACACATAAATGAAATTTTTTACAATTGGCAAAACAACAATAAGGTCGAGGTAGTGACATCCAACGGACAGAAAGCTAGAAAAGGGGCATTTTATATTGATTATAAACATTTTAAAGAAGATAATAAGAGAGCAAAATTTAAACTTACGACCTATGGCACAATCTAATATTGAATGGACAGAAAAAACATGGAATCCGACCACCGGATGCAATAAATTATCCGCCGGGTGTAAATTCTGTTATGCTGAAGTAATGTCGCATAGATTAAAAGCTATGGGCGTAGAAAAGTATAAAAACGACTTTGAAATAACTATTCACCCATCTTCGCTTGGCGCTCCGTATGAATGGAAAAAGCCAAGTCTTATTTTTGTAAACTCCATGAGCGATTTATTTCATAAAGATGTACCGCTCTCATTCATTAAACAAGTATTTAAAGTAATGAACGAGACGCCTCAACATACTTACCAGGTTTTGACCAAACGCGGTGATATATTATTTAAATACCACGAAAAACTAAACTGGACTAAAAATATCTGGATGGGGGTTTCAGTTGAAAATGACCTGGTAACTGAACGAATTGACTTCTTGCGCAAAACAAACGCTTATATAAAATTCCTTTCGCTTGAACCATTGATAGGACCTCTTCCAAATTTAAATCTTGATAATATTGATTGGGCAATTGTAGGAGGAGAATCCGGACATAAAGCAAGGCCTTTAGAATACAAGTGGGTAAAAGATATTCAGAAACAATGTAGTGATGCAGATGTCCCTTTCTTTTTTAAACAATGGGGTAAAGCACAATTTAACATTGACCCCAATGACCCCACAATAAATGCTGCTCATCCACAACATGCAAAAGGGGGTTGTCAGATAAATGGTAAAATTTTTAGAGCTATGCCTACAAGAGAAAGACATATTAAAGTAGCAGCATAATATTTTCGTTTCTCTGTAGCCGCTCCTTTCTGATCGTTAAAATTATTCAGAAATAATAGTTTCAAAGCCCCGCCATGCCCAACCAACCCGAATATTCCGTATCCATCACAAAAACCTACAACGCCAATCCCGGGGTAATTTTCGAACTATTCAAAAACAACACCGTTTTTAAGTTGACCGGCGCAGATATGGTCGAAAACGATTTCATACCTGGTGGGCTTTTCCGTTTAACCTTTAATAACCGCGGGGTAATCTCCGGCCGTTTTATTGAAATTACCAGTCACAGGATAACCGCCGCCTGGAACGTTACCGGCTTTGAAAAACCCGATGAAGCAGATACTTCCCTTCAAATTGAAATCACAGGCGAAGACAATCATTGCGTATTTAACCTGAATCACACACACATAAAATTTAAAGCTGCGGCCGAAGCCAAACAGCGGGCATGGACTGAAATTTCAGATGCCATAGAAATGTACCTCACCAACTGATTTTTGAAGGCCATTTATTGCTTCATAAATTTTTGAGTATACACCGCACTTCCGTTATTTACCACCCCCACAAAATACATTCCCTCACTCAGTCCCGATATGTTGAGCAGGGTTTGAGGCGCAGTAATAGTTTGGGTAAATTCCGCATTTCCAAACATATCAAAAACAGTCAATGCATAAGCCATACCGGCAGGCGAGGTAACATATAATCTATCGTAAGCCGGGTTTGGATAAAGGCCATAGCCCTGGTTCTTTGTCCCTTTAAAACCCGTATTTACGGTATCAACCGCCGCAGTATCAATACTAAACTTTATAATAACCGCCGAGCCCGCCCGCACAGGCAATTGCACCTGTCCCGAATCTACATGCAGGTATTGCCATGCATAAGGTTGGCAGGTGCCATCAGCAGCCACTGTTTGCCCACCCAGTGTTACACCAGTTGTATCTCCCAGCGAATCCGCATACAACGTAATATAGGCTGCTGTATCATATAATGCATTTCCGGTATTAAATTGCATCACAGCATTCCGCAGTGTGTCTTTATTTACAACTGTAGTATAAATATTATTTAAACTATCAATAGTGCTGTAAACGCTCAGGTTTATGGTGTTGCCTGTAACATGGCAAGGTATCAGCCGTCCCCGGCTACCCGCATTAAAAGCCATAATACCATAACTGATTGGCCGCGCCGAATATACACCGTTACTATACGCCAGCGATGTATACGCCCCACCCAATCCACCGTGAAAATTTACACCCCCGCAACCGGTGGTTGCCAGCCCGTACATATAATCCAGCGCCCAAAGTGCCGAGGCAAACGCATCGCTTACCCCATACTGTCCGCCGTTGTAAAGCGAGTTACACTCAGCCATTCTAAACGGCACAGCGGCGCTATCGGCACACTGCACCAATGCATTTACCTCTGTAAGTAACGAAACCTGGTGTACCGGGTTAAGCAGGTTTATAATCTGTTCATGATTATTCAGCGAATTGGCCCCGGCCACATAATAATGCTGGGTAAGCATAGTAAACAACCCATGCATATCCCTGCAAAAAGGAAGGGTAAAAGTAGTGTAATCGGTAGCAGCCACCGGCCCCGTAAGCCGGGCAGTGGCATTGTAAAAAAGTATAGTATCGTAATACACCCGGTATTGCGAATCATAATCTGCCACATTATAATTGGCAGGCCGCAGGCCGTTGCTGTGGTAAAGGTCGGGCTCGTTACCAACTTCAAAGCCCCTCATGTTGGCTGCATATTTCCCCGTTACGTAATCCACTTCTTTTGATGCTAAGGAAGGGTTAAAATATCCGCCAAAGTTAAGCCCGTGCAATACCTGGCAACCAGCCCCTTGTATAAATTGATAAAAACTATCCAGGTTTGCCACAGTATACCGGGTACCGGTGGCAATATTACTAAGTGTATCCTTATCTACCGAATTGCCCCCAATACGTACCGACTGTATTTGCAACGTTTTAAAAAACTGTATCAGCGTATCTTTCGATGGCCCCCAGTATCCGCGGTTCAAAGAATTCTTCTCGAACGACAGCCCCGCAAAATCCTGCGGGATCTGGTAGCCGGGTGTGAAAGGCGATAGCACTACGTAAATAGTATCCTGGCTTCGGGCCCAAAATGTAAGTAGCACAAGCAACAAAACAGTAAAAAACCGCATCAATAAAATTTTGATGCAAAGGTAATAAGCGTATGCCGAAAGATTGAACAAAATAAAATGACGCGGTTAGAACCGATGATAATTAAATACATTTGTAAGCATAATGCCATTTTCAATACTTATTGCCGGTTTAATAAAAACCAAAACCGCTCCAAAATGCCAATGATAAAAACCATATTATTTGCCATAGCAATAATGGCAACTGCCGTTTGCTGTATTCCGCAACAGGGCATGACAGGGCCGCACCGGGCCGGCCCGCAAACAATCATATACAAAACACGGGCCGACTACAGCAAAAACGTACCGGTTACCCTCAGCAATGATAAATCTAAAATTGTATCGTACCCCGCCCCGCAGGATGTTTACTTCGGTGGGCAGCTTGCTTACCCAACTCCACTGGCTAAAGGTTACCTGCTTGATAACAGGGGCATAACCATTAACACCGCATTTTTAAGGCTTACTTATGAAGAATATGCAAAACTAAGCCAGGCGCCAGACCCTAACGACCTTTATAATCAGATTATTGATAAAGACCCAATAACACAGCTGTATAGCCTGGGCAGCCGTTACAGCTTTAAAAACATAGTGCCGGAGATAGATTCCATTATCGAACATCACAAATTAAAAGACTTCAGACGGCTGAAATAATGCGCCTTCCGCTCTGTAAAAATAAAATACCCGCAGCCTAATCTGCGGGTATTTTTGTGGGGAGTAGAAATTGATGAGCCAGGATTTAAACTAATATATTTAAACCTGTAAGTATGTAAATTACTGATAGGTTCTCCCTTAATCCTGCGGCCACGGATTAAGCTGGTTGCTACGCTGGCTCACATTTAAAACCTTTAATTGCTGCTCTTCGCCGGCCGGCAAAGGCTCATTGTCTTTTACCTTAATCATCCGCGCAACTGAATGCGGATTACCCAAACCGCTGCCCCGCACTAAAGTGCCTTCGCCTTTGGCAGCAATATAGCTGGCATACTTGATTTTAAGGAATACAACGATAAAATCAATAAACACGATGGAAAACAGGAAAAAGGGGTATCTCATTGTTTAGCGATTATAACCACAAGGTTACGCCGGCTTTAAGCAAAAAGCAATACCTACATATAGGTATTTTTAAAATGTCTTAAATGTCATTTTGTGGTCGGCAAAAAAGCCGGCCATACTGGCAATCCCAAACCCAAAACCCCGGGTAAATAAAAACGCCACCCTTCAATGGGTGGCGCTTTTATTTTAGCATTATCAGGTTCTATATCAAAACGCCATATAAGAAGAAGGTGTATACCACAGTCATTACAATAGCAAGGAAAAGGCCGATGGAGCCTAAAATAATGCCCAGTAAAGCCCATTTATGCCTGCGCTCTGAATGAAGGCTCAATGCGCCCAGAACAATACCGGCAATACCCGTAGGGAAAGACAAATAGTTGGCCCACGGAACAAGGCAAAGGGCAATAGCAACAATACCACATATACCGCCAACTAATGCCAGTATATCCTGCGCTTCTTCACTGATAGGGGCTGCTGCTTTGCGCTCATTAAAAAGCACCTTGGTAAGCTTCATAAACTCCTTCCGGGAATCTGCTTTTAACACTATCCTTCCGTTCGAAGTTTTAGCCAGCGACACTTTATGATTTGAATATTTAGCCAGTGCATCATTTACTTTCTCCATCTTATCGTCATCCATGCCGTCAACCGCATATTTAGGTAAACGCATCTGCATAGGTGCATCGCCGGTTAATTCAGCAATAAATTTAGGTTGTTTTTTGGCTGGCTTAGTTGTGGCAGAGGTTTGGTCGTCACAAGCAGTAGCATCAGCAGCTTTCACTTTAACCCCGTTATCGTGGTGGTGTTTTGCAATTCGTAGTGATGCCAGATCAGGCCTGTAATGGTTATGCCCGTCGGGCCTTGAAGCAATGCTCCTGTACGACGTACACGACGCCAGGTTGGCAGCCAGGATAACAATAGCAACACCGGTAATCAGTAGTTGTATATTTCTTTTCATAATGCTTTGTTTTTAAAGGTAAATAATATTACAAATGTATTAACAAAAACGATTCGGGCAAAAGTTATTCAGGACAAACGTCGCATACACTTACCCTATGTCGTTTAACGCATTATATGCACTATACCTAAACATATAATTTCAGTAAGCTTCATATTCGTCTAACGAAAACCCGCGGGCGCCACGGATACCAACGCCGTAATCGGCGGCAAAGTTGGTATGCGAAAATTTGTTGAGTTTTACCCTCAGTCCTATGCCGGCCCCGGGTAAACATCCTGCAAAATTATTATCAGGCCATTGGCTTACCGATTGGAGATTGGCAAATATCACACCTCCCACTAACTCGTTTTTCATTATCGCAAAACGGTATTCAGCTTCAAAGTAAAGCAGTCCGGGCCCGCGATAGCGGCCCTCGGCATAGCCGCGGGCCATGGTATTGTAGGTATCACCTCCGGTGTACGGCAGGTCCAGGTAAGGGCAGGTTCCTCCGGGCGTTAACCAAACATATGCCCTGAACGCAAGGCTGCTGCTGCGTTGTCTGGTGGGCATTTTAAAGTATTGGCGGCAATCAATAATTATGCTGTTATAATTACTGCTGCTGCCAAGCGCTTTCTGATAAGTGCCAAACTGAAAGCTATAGTACGAACCCGTAGTAGGGCTATGAATATCATCGCGGCTGTCGTAAATCAGATTTAAAGTCGGGCCTGAAGAAATACTTTGAGGGCTTACTCCGTATTTTAATGCTCCTGTTGGCGGTATAATATTTTGGCCCCCATACCTGATATTCCAGTAATAATCAAGGTTGTAGCCTGCGCCTGCAAGTATATTTGTTCCAATGCGGTATAATACCGTTTCGTACATCCTCAGGTAACTATAATCTACTGCCTGCATATCAGCATCGGTTGTAAAACTACCCAAACCCCAGGTGTAAGTGGGGAAATTAAAATAGCGCCAATCACCGTTAAGCTGCCATTTATCGTGCCCGAAAAATAAAGTGGACAAAGATTGTGTAAGCACCTGTTTATATTGGGAGTATTGAAAATTATACGTAAAAAACGATAGGTTACCTTTTTCTTTTTTGTTGCTGTAAAACGAAATATCGCCTGCCAGCACACCTGTAACCCCCGTAGTTACCGAATACCCCGGCGAAGGCAGGATGGTAAAGAAAGGGCCGTCAACATTTTGGTTTACTTTGGCTATACGCAGCCTGGTTTTAAACACCTTCTCAGCCAGGTCGCAAACATCCATTAGTTTGCTCATTTCAACCGAATCGTTTTTGGGTGACGCACGTAACGTATCAACCTGCGCGTTTACTGTTTGAATCAAAATGATGGTTAAAATAAAAACACACCACATCTGCCGCATTACATATAACTATTTATTATTCATAATCCATGTAAAGTTAAGCAAAATGGAATGGCGGCACGGTAAGATAAATATCATATAAACCCTTACCCGCGGTGATCAAAATCAGTGTCTATACCCCTGTTGGCCGCCCATGTTTCAGCATGACTAATGGCTGTGGCAATCAAAATACCTTCCTCAGCAAATTTACTTTCACGCAAAAGCGCATTGGCAATTTCAATCGCCTTGTTGCGCACTTCCTCAGGCAGGTGTTTCATCGAAACCGGGTAATGGTCAGTTGTCCAGGGCATCGGCAATGTTTTTATTATTGACACAAAGGTGGAGTAAATTACTCAACTGCATGCTAAATACATTATACCTAAAAGCCTGAAGCCCTATGCCAAAGGCCTTTTTCATCTTCAATTGTTTGCAATTTGATAATATTTATATAACACACCTTAAACCCTCAAACTTTCCCATTTTTTAGCTTTGCATTAACAAGCAACGTACCACATCCGAATTGAATGCCGATGTTCCTTTTTTTCAAAAAACCCCTTAAAAAACGTAAAACCCCATTCGACATGAAAAAAATTTATTCCCTTATTATTGCCCTTATTTTCAGTGCAGGCATGGTATCGGCGCAGTGCACTAACGATACCAGCACAGCATTTTTCAGCCCTGCCCCTGATAGCCTGCCCTGTATAGATTCAGGCATGTATTACAACCAAACCCTGCATGTTTACCTCTGGGACTCGCTAAACCTGCAAACCCTTCCTCCATTTAATGCATTTCTTGACACCTCTTTCTGGCTCCACATGGATTCGCTCGTAATTGATTCCATTACAGGTTTCCCTACCGGCATTACCGATAGCTTTAACCCGCCCAACGGACACGTTTATCCTCAAACCCATGCCTGCTATAGCATTGCAGGCACCACCAACGATACCACAGGTACTTACTCCCTGCATTACTGGGGCACTATGTCGTTCTATACCGCAGGGTACCCCGGCTTTTGGCCGGCAGGCGATACTACTTTATCGCTTCAGTTTCTTCAAAGCAATCAGCGCAATCCATTTACAGCTGACTTAAATGTGGTTAGGCCCGGCAACCCATGCAGGCCCACCAGTGGCATTAACGATTTCAACTCAGAGCTTAACTCTTCAATGACCGTTTATCCAAATCCCAACAGCGGTAAATTCGATGTGCAGATTAATGCCGGCCGCAGGTTAAATGGTGAGATAGTTGTAATAGATATGAGCGGACGCGCTGTGTATACCAAACAATTAGATATTGTGGGCCTTTATAACAACTCAATCGACCTCGGTAAATGTGCATCAGGCTTGTATATCCTTCAACTTCGTACACCTGAAGGTTTTGCCTCAAAGAAAATATCAATTCAGTAAAGCATTGCTTTTTTTGAAAATTGCAAGGCAGCCGTTCCTCATAAAAGGGGCGGCTGTTTTGTTTTGAAGAAACCCGTTTAAGCCGCAGCAGAAAAGCGGGTTAAAAATTCTGCGCGTGGCGCAAGTTTATCAAACAATTGCCATTGCTCGCTACGCACCTCTTTTAACTTGCTTTGCAGGTTTTTCAGGTTTAATGAATTTGCATCGGTAGCTACCTGTTTCAGGTAATTTTCTATAATGTTTTGACTTTCTGTTTCCAATTGTGCCAGGCGGCTTTGCGCAGTGGCGTTTTTAGCTATAGTCTCCATAATATTATTCTAACGGAAAGCCTGCTGTTATGGTCTGTTTTTTAACTAAAAAAATGCGAAGCGCGGGCATAATTTTACACTTGTTGTAGAGCGTTACATGCTATACAAAGTGGAATTGATGGTAAACAGTTCTTAATATGTTGCTCAATAAACCGGCAGATACAACGAATCAGTGCTGATGATGAATGGAACTTAACCGGTTAACTTAACCCTCACCAAGCGTAGCCTTCACCTTCGCCACCATCTGGTTAAAGGTCAATTCCTCAGCCGAATCCATGATAAATGTTTTGCCGGATATTTGCTTTTTATCGCGTATCCAGTTCATCAGCTCCTTTTTGGCGGTTGATGGGCCAAAGAGGTATATAGTATCGTACTTTTCAATAATGCCGGTAAGCACTTTATAATAATCGTGCAGTTGGTTTTGCTCGCGCTGATGCTTGCCGTATTCTTTGTTGGTAGAGCGTGATTTGCCCAGCTTGGTTCCCGTAGCGGTTTCGCCAGGGTAACGCAGCTGCGATTCAACCCCCGAAAAAACATTCTCCACCACCATTTTCCCGTTTTTCATTTTTATTAAATGGGCAACAGTATGATCAAGCCATATACCGGCCTTTTTCTTTTCCTTTTTATCCTTTTTCATCTTATGTTCTTGTGGCTGCAAATATCATACATTTAAATATCAGCTGATAATTTAATTCGCCGGGCAGGCATGTTTATTATATCAACAGAATTGCCCCGCAAACTGCGGCATTTCATAGCATCATAAAATTGCAACTGGCTTTTTCCTCTCAGGCGGGTGTACCACAAATTTCCCTTTTTGCCTGGGAAGCGGTTCTCCAGCCCCGGGAGTTAGAGGGTTAGCGAGGCAGCAAAAGGGAAATTTGTCGTTCACCCTCTCAGGCGCACTGCTGTTCGTGGTGAACTATCTTCACTATTTTCATTTTTTGATACTCACCGGTAAATTTTGTATCTGACACATTCGATTGCATGCCAGAGTAAATAGTATCCGGAAACATCACCTTACGGGCCTGACTGCTGTGCCGTATAGCGTATCTTATCTGGAGCATGATAACTGCAAAATCAAAAAAAAGTATGGCGAATAATGCAATTGGGTATGACATAATGTGGGGCGGTTACATCGGTTAATTAATTATTTAAAAATCACATCATAAAGTTCGCGATATACGCTAAATAAATAGTATGTCCATGGTCACCGTTAACCATGTTTTTTATCAGTCCGGATATTTGAAGGGCATTTGCAAATCGGGCAGTCAGCAGGGCAGGTTACTTCTAATCGCTGTTTTTAAAAAATACCAGTTTAAGCATTTCGGCAGTAATGGTATAAGCAAGAAGTATACCGGATATAATGGCTATTAACTGCCCTGGCAAAGGCTGTAGTTTAATAATATGGCCCAGCGGCGTAAACAGCAAAATAAGGGTAATAACAAAGGCGGTTGAATTAAGGATAAACAACCACTTACCCGGCCTGCTGCGGAATATAGAATGGTGCGTGCGCACAACAAACAATATCAGCAATTCAACAAAAACTTCCTCTAAAAACCATGCCGACTGAAAAATGCCCGGCGAGGTGCGGTACATACCATACAACACCCAGAAAGTTATAAAATGAAACACGGCACTGTGCAACCCAAACACAATCATAAAATTCTTTATCTGTTTCAGTTGCCAGCGCTGGGGTTTATGTAGCTGGTCTTCGTCAACATTATCACTGGCAACGGCCATGTAGGGATAGTCCGTTAAAAAGTTGGTCAACAGAATCTGTTCAGGCAACATAGGTAAAAACGGCAATACAAGCGATACAATCGCCACACTGAACATATCACCAAAGGTTGCCCCGGTGTTGATGTAGATATATTTAAGGGTGTTCACAAAGGTGCGGCGGCCTTCCACAACCCCGGCGCGCAGTACCAGGAGGTCCTTTTCAAGCAACACCACATCAGCAGCATCTTTGGCTACGTCAACCGCATTGTTGATGGAGATACCCACATCCGCAGCGTTAATGGCGCTAACATCGTTAATGCCGTCACCCATGTAAGCAACGGTGTTACCTGCCTTTTGCAGGGCAAGTATAATGCTCTCCTTTTGTTGGGGTTCAATTTCAGCAAATATGTTGGTTTGCTGTGCCCGCAGCACCAATGCTTCAGGGCTTATTTTCTGCAGGTCCCTGCCCGTTAAAATTACAGGGTCCGGCATGCCAATCTGGTTGGCAATATATGCTGCAACAAGCTGGTTATCGCCGGTTATCATTTTAAACGATATACCTATATCATGCAGCTTGTTTATGGTATCCAGCACATCAGGTTTGGGTGGGTCAAACAAATGAACAAACCCCGCAAATACCATGGCGTGTTCATCGTCTTTAATACATGCCTTATTGGGTTCAAAGTTCTTGTAACAAACCCCTATAGCCCTGAAACCTTCATTGCTGTATTTCAGGTAAAGCGCCTCAATAGCCTGCTGCACCTCAGTTACAGGCACTATTGTTCCATCACTGAGTTCGGCCTGGGTGCATACTTCAATAATGTTTTTATATGCCCCTTTGCAAATTAAAATGCATTGCCCGTTTTTGGTTACCAGCACACTCAAACGCTTGCGTATAAAATCATAAGGCACTTCATCTGCCTTGGCATACCCGGTAACATCAATTCCCTGCATACCACGCAGAGCCTCGTCCATCGGGTTAGGGAAACCGGTTTCAAAAAATGCATTCAGGTAAGCAAAGGTTCTCACTTTAACACTTTCTTTGCCGGTGGTATCAATCGCCGATTCTATTTTTAGTACCCCGTCAGTCAGAGTTCCCGTCTTATCAGAACACAGCACATTTACCTCCCCAAGGTTTTGAATTGAAGAAAGCTTTTTGATAATTACCTTCTGGTCAGCCATTCTTTTGGCTCCGCGGCTCATAGCTATGGTCATAATAGCCGGCAGAAGTTCGGGCGCCATGCCAATGGCCAGTGCCAGGCTAAACAGCATCGAATCAAATACCTGTTTATGAAAAACCACATTCAGTATAAAAATAAATATGGATAAAAACACCGTTACCCGCATCAGCAGAAAACCAAATTGGCGGATACCTTTTTCAAAAGCAGTTTCCTCTACCGGCGCCGAAAGGTGTTGGGCGGTTTGGCCCAGCACAGTGTCTTTCCCAATCAGCACCACCAGCGCTTTTGCTTTACCACTTACAATACTGGCCCCCTGGTAAAGCACATTCTTCCGTTTGCTTAAACCTGCGTCTGCATCAGAAATACCAACTTCTTTCTCGGCAGGGTACGATTCGCCGGTCAGTGAAGCTTCATTGGTATACAGGTCTTTCGATTCAAGCAAAACACAATCAGCAGGTAAAATATCACCCGATTCAAGAACCAGTATATCACCGGGTGCTATCAGGGCGCTGGGTATTTCCTTTGTTACTCCGCCACGCACAACATTTACCTTAGTGCTTATCATGGAACGGAGCTTCTCAACCGCTTTGCCCGCATTGCGCTCCTGGAAAAAACTAAGTATCCCCGTTGCCGATAAAATAAACAGGATAATAATTACATCAGAACCCTGGCCTAACAGTGCCGATAACATCACGGCAACTACCAGCAATAAAACCAGCGGGCTTTTAAACTGTGAGAGGAACAACACCACATCGCGCCGGAATTGCGAAGGCGTTTTAATTTTGCTTTTCGATGCCGCCAGTCTTTGCGCGGCCTCCTCATCCGAAATACCATCCTTGCCAGATTGCAATCTGGCTAACAAATCCTCAGGGGTGAAAGTCCAGTAATTGTCTTTAAAACCTAAATTATCCATGCGACACAGGCAAATTTATCAAATGAACCTGAAACGCAGGGGTATAGTTGTATTAATATTAGTTTAAATTATCAGTGACGGTTAATATAATTTGCCCTTCACCGGCCATATACCTCAATTCTATTAAAACCAGGTCAGCCTTCAGTTCTCACAAAACATCCTTTATTTTCCTTCCGGGCAAAAGAGGGAGTTGCTATATTCACCAAAACATAACAATGTCATTAAGTTAAGCCGTTGGCCTATTTTTTTTGCGCTTCGCTACCTCCCAGCCTCCGAAGCGGAGGAGCATCCACGCAGCAAAAAGAACAACTTTGCCGGAATGATTGTATTTTGTATTTTTGGGTAGTGGTTCTCCCGTTTCGGGAGTTAGAGGGTTTGCGTGGATGCATTTCCTTAACTTAACGACATTGCAAAACATAATGTAAATCATACCATTTTTTATGTCATAAAAAACAATCACTGACGTATATCATACATTATGCAGTAATTGATTATCAACTTCGTAGGGCATATAAATAAGCAACGCATAATAAATTGAAAATTATGAAAACACCTAAAGAGCAAATAGCCAACCATCGGATTTGGACCGGAATGAATGTCGCAATAGGATTAATAACTATCTTCCTTTGTTTTGCATTTTCTTCCCCACCCCAAAATGACGGCGAACCCGATAACGGCCCATGGATAGCACCGGCCTCGGCTGATGCGATGAAAAATCCATTTAAAGCAGATGCAACTATTTTAGCCGAAGGTAAAACCCTTTACCATAACACCTGCGAGCAGTGCCACGGTATTGAAGGCAAAGGAGATGGCATTCAAATGGTTACTCTTTCAAAAAAAATAGCCGACCTTTCATCGGCTGAGATTGTTAAAGAAACAGATGGCTCTATTTTCTGGAAAATTACCACCGGCAACCGGCCAATGCCTTCTATGAAAAAAGACATGAAAGAAGATCAACGCTGGAAAGTAATTCTATATGTAAGAGAACTTCAAAGATTACATCAGAAAAAATAATAGAGGGCTTCCTTCCGCCAATCCGGAGTTAAAAAATCCCGGTTGTTGCATGTCGTTGCATGTAATGGCTGGGATTTTATTTTGCAATTACTTAATTAAGGTTTGCAGGCTATTTGCCCAAAGTGATATATATATTTAGCTTTGCCGTCATAAACCAAACTAATGGAAATAGCGATAATAGGAACAGGAAACATAGGCAGTACCCTTGCCCGCAGGTTTGCCGAAAATAATCATCAGATATTTTTAGGTGTTCGCAACGAACATGATTTTAAAGGACTGAGCCTTTTATCGGGCCTTAAAAACTGCTCAATCCACTCTATCGCCGAAGCTGCTCATCTGGCTGATATAATTATTATAGCAGTACCGGCACAATTTGCCATAGATGTTGCTAAAAGCTTAGGTGATGTTACCGGCAAAGTAATAATTGACACCATGAACAGCGGAAACGTAAAGCACGAAGGCTTTACCAATACCACCGATGCAATACTTGCAAACTGCAACACTACCGATGTGGTAAAATGCTTTAATACCACCGGTTTCGAAAACCTGATGGACCCTGTTTACAATAGCCATGGCATTGACATGTTTACTGCAGGAAGCAGCACCAAAGGCACAGCTATTGCCACACAACTGGCTAAAGAACTTGGCTTTGAAAACGTTTACCACTTCGGCAACAACGATAAATTTTACCTGATAGAACAAATGGCCATGTGCTGGATAAACCTGGCCATTATGCAAAAACAAGGCCGGGGTATGGCGTTTAAAATCATTAAAAGGTAGCCTTATAACAGGGCAATAAAAAACGCGGCTGCTTTAAACAGGCAGCCGCGTTTTTTATTGGTAAAGGTTATAGTTAATTACCTGCCTATCACTATCCAGTTGGCCCCGTCGCTTTGCACAGTTATGCGCTGGTTAGGGGTAAGGAAAGTAATGGTGGTGTTGGTTACATCATCGAAAACTGTTTGTGCCAATACCGGTGATATACCTACGTTGGTGGCCGTACCGTTACTGGCTATAATAACGTAAATACGCCCCCGGCAGGTTCTGGCATCAGGAAAAATAATATTGTTACAACCCCCAAACTGGCGAACTGTATAGTCTTTCGCAGTAAGGAAATAAGTAGCGGTGTCAAGCACCGCAAATGGCACTGAAAAGCTGCCTTCAACCTGTAGTTTAGAACTTGGCGTATCAATACCTATTCCCACGTTGGTGCTGTCGTTATAAATGTTGCTGCTGGTTATTACCCAGTTGGCACCGTTCCAGAAAGGAGTATTACCCACTGCACTGCCATTGGGTAAAAGGCCCGTTGCGCCGGTTACTCCGTTGGCGCCTATAGGGCCCGCTACACCCGTTGGCCCGGCTACACCCTGCACACCGCTTGGGCCGGCTGCGCCTGTCGGGCCTGCAACACCTTGTCCGCCAACACCGCCCGTTGGGCCGACAACGCCTGTAGCCCCGGTAAGGCCCGCCGCACCTGCCGGGCCATTAGCCGGAAGTTGGGTTATTATAAGATGCGCCGATACTGGGGTTAAGCCGCCGGCAAAAGGTGTAATAGTTAAGGCATTTGAATTTCCGGTAGGGTTTACTACCGATATGGTGGAGTTGGCAACTGTAACGTATACCAGCACATTGCCGGTTATCTGGGAGGTTCCTGTTGCCCGGCCAAACACCGAATTGGAAAGTAAAGAACCATTAAGCGATAAACCTAATTGGCCGGGTTCGGTAACGCTTACAGTAAAAAATACCTGGTAGATACCGGTATCGGCAATAGTAAAAGTGGAAGAATTTATAGCAGTAATGGAACCTGAGTTGTAACCTGCCCGCGGAAACTGCACCGCAGAACCCACTCCAACGGTTGCAGGATTATCTGCAGGCATCAGCGCATAAAAGTCAGCAAAATCAACATTGGTAGCCACTACACCGGTTGGGCCTTGTATACCCTGCGAGCCTGTAGGGCCAGCTGAACCTGTAAGTCCGGTAGGGCCGGTTATTCCGGGGTTTCCCTGTAAACCGGTACCGGTTGCACCGGTTATACCTATCGGGCCTATGCTACCCGTGGCACCTGTTACGCCATCAGCACCCGTAGGCCCGGCAACGCCCGGTGCTCCTTGTATGCCAGTGCTACCCGCCACTCCGGGGGCGCCTGTAATACCCATAACACCTTGTACGCCTGCCCCGGTTGGCCCGGTAACACCGGTTGCCCCGGTTGCGCCCGGCATGCCCTGCACACCTGTATCGCCCGTAGCACCGAAGCCATCAGCACCTGTAGGTCCTCTGGGCCCCGTGGTGCCGGGTTCGCCCATGGCGCCTGTTGGCCCGGCAAGATTATTGGCGGCGTATAAAGCATAAGGAACACTTAGTAATTGAGAGGAACCCATGTTTACAAAAATGTTTCCACCTGTGGCATCCAGCTCAACCTGCAAATATTTATTGCCGGTCGCCCATGTGATGGCTGTAAAACTTCCTGAAACCACCACACCCTGTCCAATAGCACAGGTAAACAAGCCAAACTGGTTAGTGGTAGCGCTGTCGGTTTCCTGATATTGAGGTGTGCCTGGGTTAGTACCATCATCAACAGTAAAACGCAGGTTAATCTGTTTGTTTTGTAAAGCGTTGCCGTTAGCATCGCGGGCAATGGCCTGGTAATTCATGGCCTGCGGTGGGGCCTGTGCCATGCTTTTGGTAAGCAGTGCAACTATAAGCCACAGGGTTGCGGAAATCTTTTTCATGTGTTTGTTTTTGGTTATAAAACAGAATGTTGTGTGGTTTAAACGGATTGCTAATATACCCACTTTACAGAATTATTAAAATCTTATAATCCATCACCCTGTTAAAAGTTAAAAGGCCGTAGCCTTAAAACCAGGGTACTGGCCCGTTGTGTGGGCTGTTGGATGTTTGTATTGGCTTTAAGTATTTAAAACTCTCCTCCTGATTCAGGAGGAGCAGCCCTGGAGGTGGTTAGGCTGTTTGCATTTGCCCTGGTTTCCCCGTTTCGGGGACGGAAGGGGTCGGCTGTTGGGAATACGACAATTCGGTATGCACCCTGCCCTTTTGAACCTCCATCTGCAGATTAATAATTTCTATCTTTGGTTAAATCACTCAAAATATATTGCCATGAAAATGCACGAAATAAAATTATACCAGGAATTTGCCGCACCGGTTGAACAGGTGTGGGACGCATTTAGCGACCACGCCAACTTTGGCAAAATGATGGGGCAAAATATTACCCGTGTTATTGATAGTACCGACCCCGGCAACCTTAACGGTGTTGGCTCAGTGCGCAGTATAAAAATACCCATGGTTGTGTTTGAAGAAACCGTTGTAAAGTCAGAAAAACCTTCTTTGATTGAATACCGCATCAGCAGCGGTCTGCCCATCAACTACCATTACGGCACCATGCAATTTAAAACCCTCCCCAACGGAAAATCTGCCATTGATTATAATATAAAACTGGAATTAAAAGTTCCGGTGCTGGGCAGCATAGTTGCACTTGCTTTGAAAAGGGGAATGAGTAAGGGGTTGAGGAATTATGCGGGGAGGTTGGAGAAATAAGGAAATACGGGCATGACAAATGCCAATGCCGGTGCGACACTGGTTACAAATGAGTGATAGTTGGGGGCCTCAGTCCGGGCTTTCCGCCTCTTCCCTTACGCTGGAGGGCACTGGAAAGGGGGTAGGGGTGGTTACCATTTTTTTGATTACTTTTTTGATTCCTTATTGATTATCAGCATATTAATTTCTCAAGACCCCTTTCCAGTGGTAACCATCCCCTGCTTATTTTATGTTAAAATTATGTTATTTATAATCTTGCTTCATCAGTCTAATATTCAATTGCGATAACGGAAAACCGGCAAAATTAAATTACCCCTTTGTCGGTATAGGTAATCCCGGTTTTTATTCCAATACTTGTTTATAGCTTTGACACGATATATCGAAAGCCCTGAATACGTCCATTCGTCTATAGCGTTATTACCACTTTAAATCTTAGTTATGGATAAAGTTTCTATTTACGATTTCATAGTATTTTTTGTGCCTGGGGCTACTTTCATATTGCTGGCATTTTGGTTTGTGCAGGCATTAGGGAGTCCGGTATTTAACGCCGACCAATATCCTAAGGAACTTTTGGTTATTGTAGCAATTCTGCCATGCTATTTTATCGGCAATTTTTTAAGCTGGATGGGAGCGAAGATTGAAAAACGGAGAGATGGTACCGACAAAGCAGTTTGGGTGCAGTCGCTTGAAAGCGATAGCTGGCTGGCCGACCGCTTAAATGAAATAGCCCAAACCAAATGGAGTTTCAGCTTTAAAGCAAACGGAATTATTGACCAGAATTTAAGCGACCGTTTTTACGATTTGGCTTACCAGTTACTGGAAGTAGAAGGGAAGCTTGAAAAAGTAAGAACACTCTACATGCAATACCGGCTTTTCTGCAATTCGGTACCGCTAAGTATTGCGGCGTTTATCATGGCCTTTATTATTATCATTAAAAACTCGGTTGTTTTGCGTACCTGCGAATGTAACTGCTGTACAATGATTCCATCAAAGAACCTGGCCGAAGCAGTATTTATCGCAGTTGCCTCGCTTATTTTTTGCTGGTTGGCGCTGCACTTTTATCCGGTACGGCGAAAACTTATGATGAAAGCCCTGTTTGAAATGTTTTATGCTTACTCAGTAATCAATAAAAAGTAAATATATGTATACCAAAGAACAAAAAGAGAGAGTGCCCCCTACGCGCAAAGAGCTATACATGGGTGGCAAAACAAAAACGGCGGATTATGCTGTATTCTATAATATTGCCTTTAACGGCATATTAAGTAAAATACACTTTAAAGAAACCGGCCAGACCGAGTTTGACGAAGCTAAGCTGAGCGTAATGTATGGCCAGAAATACCTGGATGTTTTTGAAACCGCCAGGCCCAGCAATATAAAGCACGACTTTAAAGATGAAACTTATCTTACCCTGCGCGATTTTTTGTGGAAAGGGTACGAAACAGATAAGAACAGTTCGGGCCATGCGCTTACCGATGAGGATAAAAGTATTACCCGCGCCCTGCTGGTAAAACTGAGGGTTATCCGCAATTACCATTCGCATATATGGCATAACAACGACGGCCTTAAATTTGATAACAGCCTTCAGATTTTTATTAAGAAAAAGCATGATGATGCTATCAACAGCCTGTATGCAACACACCCTGCCGAGGTGGATGCTTATAAGGAAGAGAGCAAGCAGGCTCATTTATTTAAAGACAACTACATTACCACCGAAGGCCGTGTGTTTTTTCTCAGCTTCTTTTTAACCAGTGGTGAGATGTCTTCTTTTTTGCAGCAGCACAGGGGCAGCAAGCGTACCGATGAATTAAAGTTCCGTATCAAACACATTGTTTACCGCTATTATACCCACCGAGATGGCTCCACGCGGCAGAAATTCAGCCAGGAGGATGATGTATTAAGTTCATTTAGCCCCAACGACCAACAGGATGTTTTAATGGCTCGCCAATCGTTTAAACTGATAACTTATTTAAACGATGTACCGGATAGTGCCAATAACATTGACCTGTATCCGCTTTTTACAGATAGCGGAGAAAGAAAACCTGCCGAAACAGCGCAGGAACTAAAAGCCTTTTGCGACCAGCGGGAATTATTTACAACCATACAGATAACAGATGTAGCCAACAAAAAGGGCGAAATACAAACCGGCGTTCTCAACTTTAGCATCCCTGCTTTAGGCGATACTGCCGTAAGGCTTGGCAGAGGTACCTTCCATAAATTAATTATTGATACCCTGCGCAGGCACGATAATGGAAAATTTGTTTACGATGGCCTTACCTGGTTAATTACTGAGCGCTTAAAGCTGATTGAAGAATTGCAAAAGCTTGATACCCTTCAGCATTTAGATGAAACCTCTGGTATGGCCCAACGCAAATTTTTTGAAGAGTACATGCTGCATAAACTGAACGGCAACCTGTATTTGCAGCAACTAATGCGCGATTGGTTTTACGCATTTGAAAAGGATTTAAAAAAGGAAGGCAAGCTGAGAGATAAATTGGTGCAGGGGTGTATTCAGGACCCAGTGGCCCCCGGTTACTACGATTTTTATTTTGAAGAAGGTGAAAAGCCCCGCAATACTGACCGGTTCAGCGAGTTTGCTGTTAAGTATTTGATAGACTTTAACCTGGCCCCCGATTGGGAATGGATGATGGAAAGCTTTGGCGTGGCTGATAAACATGGCAAAGCCATAAGCGGCAAAAACAAGGCCTTTTTCAGCCACTTTAAGTCGGGCACAGCGTGGCGGTTAAGTGTTACAGATGGTTGTGTAATTGTAAGGCTTAAACGCTTACCCGATTTCAGGTTTCAACTGGGGCACCGGGCTTTAAAAAACCTGCTTATAGCCCATTTTTATCAGAAGGCTAATATTGGAACTTTACTGAATAAACTAACAAAAGATACGCAAAAGATACGCAACGTATTATACAATAAGACCAGCCATACCCTAACCGACCTGGCCTTGCTTGAACGCAAAAACCTGCCGCGCTTTGTGTTACTGACCCTGGGCGATGCCCAAACTGCCGCCGGTGAAACCGTTGAAAATGCAACAGTCGCCACACTCAAAAGAATAAGCAACCTGATTGCCAAACTACGCGATTGGCGCACTAACCACAAAACCATAAGTCGCAACGAAAAGAACCGGATAATTATGGATTGCTACCAGTTGTTTGACTGGAAATACCCGGATACCGGCACTTACAAATTTTTGCGCCGCGATGAATACCAGAACATGAGTATTTATCATTACATGCTTGAGCGGGTGCTGAACCTGAGAGAAGATATAACTTACTTTCAGCAAAAGATACAGGATGCCGAAGATTACGGCAAAAAGAAAAAGTATCAGATGGCCATATTTGACAACAACAAGCAAATTGAACGCACTGAAACTATATTAAGCAAACTTTTAAAGGATGTAAAAAACCGTATACCTGAAGAAGTAAACCAGATACTTGAAAACTCTGAAAGCCTGGACGACCTGCTTAAAAATGCCACTACCGATGCTATTATAAAACTAAGCGAGTGGCAACTGGAACTGGAGAAAGGCAATAATGAATTGTTTGAAGCCGTAAGGCAAAAGCTGGGCATCCCCCAACCGGTACCGGTTGTTAACGAAGCAGTAAAACTGCGCTGGACAGATAAACAAAACGGGCATTTTTTCCATCAGGTGCATCCTGATGTGGTGGTGCATCATTTCTTTAAGGCCGAGCTAAGCAACCCTGCTAACAGTAACAGCAACCAGGGTTTCAGCCTTTCAAAACTAATAAGAGGCGATGAAAGTTATACTGCCGGTTTAAAAAACACGCATTATAATTATAAACCCTACCTGGCCACTTTAAATACCGGTAATGCTACTGAGAAAGCAGTGCTGCATAAAGCTATAAGGTTTAATAATACACAGCTTACCGAAGATGCCCTGTTGTGGAAAGTTGCACAGGTTTACCTAGGCAAAGTAAACCCGGTTGTGAAAAGTGTGTTAGATGCACAACTGAACAAAAGCGGGATACTTAAAATTGAAAACCTGCACGCTACTGAACTGCCGTTGCAGGTTAACATAGGTAACGATACTTTAACGCTTAGCCTGCGGTTTCATCAGTTAGATGATATATTGTTGTTTGCAAGTAAAGCTGCCCTGCAAAAAGCTGCGGCCCATTATTTAAACCGCATAAGCCCTGAAGAACGGGCAGCATTGCTTACAGAACCCAACACGCTGCCGTACAACGAAATGAAACAGGAGATGATGCGCATAAACCACCAGAGCCTGGAATTTGCGCATTATATACTGGATTATGAACGCGGTATTATTGATGCCGCAGATGAAAAAACCTTACCGGCAGAAGAGGAGCCATTTCCGGCAGTGTGTAAACGAGCCCAACTAAGCGATGAGCAAAGTGCCGAACTTATACTACTGCGCAACCACGCCTTCCACAACAAAATACCTATGGGCTGGAATTACACCCAAAAGCGCCAGACCGAATGGCTGCGCAAACTGCTTAACATTACCGAAAAAGAACCCGTAGATTACGAAGCCCTTGCCCGCGAGCAAAAAAAGAACATATAAAACAGGCATAAAAACCTGTTAAACAAAGTGTTTACTTAGGGTATGGTGTGTCCGCCTTTGATTTGAAAGGTATGTGCACCCCATTTTTCGCACCAGTCATTTACTGCTGGGGTGTGTCCGCCTTTGATTTGAAAGGTATGTGCACCCATTGGTATAGGTTATAATGTAATGAATTAGGTGTGTCCGCCTTTGATTTGAAAGGTATGTGCACCACTATCGGCCCCGGAACCAATGGTACCGGTGGTGTGTCCGCCTTTGATTTGAAAGGTATGTGCACCTATTTTTATATTGTTCCTCCAGCCTTTTCAGGTGTGTCCGCCTTTGATTTGAAAGGTATGTGCACCCGGGTAACTATTTTGGTTGGCTATGATTTTGGTGTGTCCGCCTTTGATTTGAAAGGTATGTGCACCAGCTGGAAGGAAAGTCATCATCGCAATATAGGTGTGTCCGCCTTTGATTTGAAAGGTATGTGCACCACATAATAAGGCCGATAATAATTACACCTAGGTGTGTCCGCCTTTGATTTGAAAGGTATGTGCACCCAATAGCGATTGGATTAACGCTTCGTTGCTGGTGTGTCCGCCTTTGATTTGAAAGGTATGTGCACCTCAATCTCAATGTTTTCCATAATAGGTACGGTGTGTCCGCCTTTGATTTGAAAGGTATGTGCACCTGTATTCCCCATGCTCCGATAACCAATAGCGGTGTGTCCGCCTTTGATTTGAAAGGTATGTGCACCAAGTCCTTTGCGGTTAATGGTAACGTGATTGGTGTGTCCGCCTTTGATTTGAAAGGTATGTGCACCAGCAGATTGTAAATTGCTTGCGTTGGAATTGGTGTGTCCGCCTTTGATTTGAAAGGTATGTGCACCCCATAATCATTAGCATCCAGATAATTTCTTGGTGTGTCCGCCTTTGATTTGAAAGGTATGTGCACCCAAACATGGAGTGGCACCATGCAGGCAAGTGGTGTGTCCGCCTTTGATTTGAAAGGTATGTGCACCCATGTTGGCGAAGGTCCTTTTCGTTTAAGTGGTGTGTCCGCCTTTGATTTGAAAGGTATGTGCACCAATCGTTTAACAGGGCTTGAGTATCGCTTGGGTGTGTCCGCCTTTGATTTGAAAGGTATGTGCACCTATTTGCCAGCCAACTTCCTGCCGGTAAATGGTGTGTCCGCCTTTGATTTGAAAGGTATGTGCACCTCTGAATCTAATATGTTTACATCAGCAGCCGGTGTGTCCGCCTTTGATTTGAAAGGTATGTGCACCCTATATAAACAGAATAAATTCCAACGCAAGGGTGTGTCCGCCTTTGATTTGAAAGGTATGTGCACCTATAAACTCAGCAACCTGGCGGGGAGTTGGGGTGTGTCCGCCTTTGATTTGAAAGGTATGTGCACCTATTCCTACCTTCACATTGAAGAAACTAGCGGTGTGTCCGCCTTTGATTTGAAAGGTATGTGCACCCTTCCGGGCGATGGGCTACAAGGTAACGCCTGGTGTGTCCGCCTTTGATTTGAAAGGTATGTGCACCTGCCCGCTTTCGTAACCGAAAAATACGCTGGGTGTGTCCGCCTTTGATTTGAAAGGTATGTGCACCGCACTACCCGTTGGGCCTGTGGCTCCAGTTGGTGTGTCCGCCTTTGATTTGAAAGGTATGTGCACCGCCACTACAATGGCTTCAAATAATGCGGTAGGTGTGTCCGCCTTTGATTTGAAAGGTATGTGCACCTACGTAGGCATTACCGTCTATATCTATATCGGTGTGTCCGCCTTTGATTTGAAAGGTATGTGCACCAGTGGATACATTTAATCCTGATGCTATACCGGTGTGTCCGCCTTTGATTTGAAAGGTATGTGCACCAAGCGGACAATTTGGAAGCGATGGAAACTGGGTGTGTCCGCCTTTGATTTGAAAGGTATGTGCACCTTCCAGCCAGTGCTTCGCTGTATTTTGGTAGGTGTGTCCGCCTTTGATTTGAAAGGTATGTGCACCTTGAGCCGTTGCAGTTAAAATAGAAGTATCGGTGTGTCCGCCTTTGATTTGAAAGGTATGTGCACCCCCAGTTGTGCATCACCTAATTCATGGTCTGGTGTGTCCGCCTTTGATTTGAAAGGTATGTGCACCTGCGGTAACAACGCCGAATTGGCGAATCTGAGGTGTGTCCGCCTTTGATTTGAAAGGTATGTGCACCCCTGTGCCTTGGGTGCCGTCGCTTAACCTAGGTGTGTCCGCCTTTGATTTGAAAGGTATGTGCACCTGCTCCTGGTGAGCCACTACTTCCTGCATAGGTGTGTCCGCCTTTGATTTGAAAGGTATGTGCACCAAAAGTCAGACACGACCGTTAAACTTTGCGGTGTGTCCGCCTTTGATTTGAAAGGTATGTGCACCCCCGTTGATTGAATTGCAATATCATAAGCGGGTGTGTCCGCCTTTGATTTGAAAGGTATGTGCACCGCGTCTACATATGTTCCGTCATCGTTTACCGGTGTGTCCGCCTTTGATTTGAAAGGTATGTGCACCTTATCAGGCGTGAATCGCTTTGACAATACAGGTGTGTCCGCCTTTGATTTGAAAGGTATGTGCACCATATTTAATTGGCTTGTTGTCGTCGCCATAGGTGTGTCCGCCTTTGATTTGAAAGGTATGTGCACCGCGGCGCTCATGCTTTACTGCTTAAAGGTTGGTGTGTCCGCCTTTGATTTGAAAGGTATGTGCACCTGTTTTCGCCAGAGGGGCCGGGGATGGCATGGTGTGTCCGCCTTTGATTTGAAAGGTATGTGCACCTTCCTGCTTCTTGTTTCGCGATTGCGCGAAGGTGTGTCCGCCTTTGATTTGAAAGGTATGTGCACCTTCATCCAGACACAATCGCCATCCCAGATTGGTGTGTCCGCCTTTGATTTGAAAGGTATGTGCACCCATCATCGGGAAACACTCAGCATACATTTGGGTGTGTCCGCCTTTGATTTGAAAGGTATGTGCACCATCCCACTCAGCTTGCAGTTCACCGTATCGGGTGTGTCCGCCTTTGATTTGAAAGGTATGTGCACCTAATAACCACCGGGATAATCGCGCAATAATGGTGTGTCCGCCTTTGATTTGAAAGGTATGTGCACCCTTAATCATTATCGCCCTGGGCGGTAAAAAGGTGTGTCCGCCTTTGATTTGAAAGGTATGTGCACCCTGTGGCGGCGGCTTTAGCGGCCTTCTTTTGGTGTGTCCGCCTTTGATTTGAAAGGTATGTGCACCCTTTTCGGCCCGGTGTCCAAACCATGATTGGTGTGTCCGCCTTTGATTTGAAAGGTATGTGCACCTTGA
>Ga0182030_10004672_pt1 | contig 29225 bp, 27 predicted proteins | sample 812S3MmetaG_FD_121299 | JGI IMG/M metagenome (GOLD analysis project Ga0182030, IMG submission 121299) | Permafrost microbial communities from Stordalen Mire, Sweden - 812S3M metaG (Illumina Assembly) | ecosystem: Environmental > Terrestrial > Soil > Wetlands > Permafrost | place: Sweden...
AGCGCATCGCCCAGCGCTTTCTCGCCCTGGCGGCCTGCATCGTGCTCAATCACCGGCTCGGCCGCCCCAGCCGTGCGCTGGTCGACTATGTGGCCTGATTCCGTGGAATCAATCATCTAGGCGGACGCTGGCGTTCCACCGCGCATGATCGAGTGCGCCCACGATCATCCGCGGTGGAACGGGACATGCGTGTCGTTGGCCGTGCAACGTTGATGCGCGCTTGGGAACGTGCCGGTCGTACGACTGGCCAAGACCGTGTACAACTACTCCAACGCGCCGCACGATGCGGGCGGCGGTAGGGCATGACCGGTCTGAGGGAGCGTCGACTGACTCAGGCAGTCCCGTTGCGCGCTGATGCCACACCCATGTGGCGCCACGTCCGACGGGAACACGTCCAGAATCTTCGTGGGACGCACGCCACGCGACGGATCGCATGATTGCTATCGGAAACACATTGCGCGATGCGCGCAAGCGCAAAGGGCTTGAGCTCTCGGAATGCGAGCTCGAGACGCGGATTCGCGCGCGGTATCTGGCGGCGCTTGAAGACGAGCGCTTCGATCTGCTCCCCGAAACCGCCTACGCGCGCGGGTTTCTGCGCAGCTACGCCACGTTTCTCGATCTGGACGCCCGCGTGCTCGTCGAAGAGCTCGACGACCGCACGGGAGCGGAGCCCGTGGTCGATGCCCTGCCGATCGCCGATACGTCGCCCGTGCGCCGGCGTACGAGCTTGTCGCGCGCCGGGCAACGACGACGCGGTGGCTTGCGCAGAAAGGGTGCGATTGCCTGGCTGATCGTCGGTGCCCTCGGCGCGGTGCTCGTCGCCCTGTGGATCGGTGCGGCGTGGGGCGAGCGGCCGACAACTCTTCTTGTGCCATCCACCACGACGCCGGCATCCGCAACGCCGACCAGGACCGAGGGTCCTGACGTATCGGCGACTCAGATCAACCTCGTCGGTTCACCAAGCACGGGCAGTACGATCACGGTCCGGCAGGCGACCGCCACGGGCAAGCTGCTGTTCGCGGGCCTGATCCGTCCGGGCGCGATGCGGCAATTCCCGACAGCCGGGGGCATCTGGCTGGGGTTTGATGCGACGACCGGCGTGCAGCTGTTTGTGGCCGGCCGGCCGGTGGAGATCCCTGGAGGGATCTCGCGCCTGGACATCAGCGAAAGCGGTGTGGTGCGGCCCGGCTAGCACCGGCGCGGAGGGCGATGCGCTCGCGGCGCAGGACGACGGGCGGCGCTAGGTCGTCCTGGGGAGCGTGTGGGCGGACTCGATCAGCGCCACGACGAGGTCGATCGCGGCCTGCACATCGGCGGGATGACAGACCTCGATCGAGGAATGTCCGTAGCGGGTCGGTATCGAGACGCATCCTGCGATCGACCCCGCCCCGGAAAGCTGCAGCGATTGGGTATCGGTGCCGCCCTTGTCGGAGACGTGGAACTGATGGGGGATATTTCGTGCGAGTGCGAGCTGTTCCAGGAATGCGATGAGCCGACGCGACCCGATGGCGCTTGCGTCCATGATGCGGATCGCGGCCCCCTGGCCGAGGGCTGTGCCACCCGAGGCGTTGTGACCGGGCCCGTCGGTCGACGGGCATGTGTCGATCGCCACCCCGATGTCGGGGCCAAGCCGCGCGGCCGCAACACGGGCGCCGCGCAGGCCCACCTCTTCTTGCACGGTGGCCGTTGCGAGCACGCAGACCGGAGATGGCCGTGCGACCCGAACGGCCTCGAGCAAGACGAACACACCAACGCGGTCGTCGAGGGCCTTGCCGCTCAGCAGCTCGCCGAGCGGGGCAAACGTGCGTCTGCGCGTGACGACGTCGCCGGGGCGTACGAGCTCGCGCACGCGTTCACCGGGTAGCCCGGTATCGATCAGCAGATCGGCCATTTTGGGCGCGCGGGTGCGGGCCTCAGGGCTGAGTGCGTGCACCGGCGGCACGCCGACGATTCCGGGCACGCGCTCACGACCATGAATGACGACGCGCTGGCTCACGAGCGTACGGTCGTCCCAGCCGCCCAACGGGATGATCCGGAGAAAGCCGGAATCCTCGATTGCCGTCACCATGAGGCCAATCTCGTCCATGTGAGCGGCGAGCATCAACCGCACGGGATTCAGTGTGCCGCTCTCGGGCTCGCGCACACCGCACAAACCGCCCAATGGGTCGGTCTCAACGCGGTCGACGTGCGGGCCGAGTTCGCGGCGCACGATCGTCGCGACGGCATCCTCGTGGCCCGATGTCCCGTGGGCGTCGGAGAGCTCGGCGAGAAGTTCTGTGCGCATTGTCCTAGCTTACCCTGCAGGATCCTGGGCTTCGGCGCGCCGGTTCGACCAGGCGCGTCCCGCGCCTGCGGCTGTCCGCGCGGGGTGTGCCGAAGCCCGTGTGGGACTCCGGCTCACCGGTTCGGCGAGTAGGTTACGAGGATGGACCGTACAACGCGAACCCGTCTGGGAATCGCCGCGATTGTCGCGGTGGTCGTGCTGTTTGCGATCGAGCTGGTGGCGCTTGCCACCGGACAGGCGCTCGTGGCGTCGCTTGTCGCGGTGGTGTTCGTCGTGGGCTGGTTCGTGCTGCGCCGGGTCTTGAGGAACGCCAGCCCGCGCTGACTTGGACCGAGGTTCGTGCGATGACGCCGGTGCGGCTCGCGTGACGCGCGTCGGGCGCGAGGCGAGCCGCCCTGTTACTCACGTCCGAGCCGTGCGAGCCCGTGGAGGGTGAACGCGCCAAGCACTCCGAGCAGGATGGCCAGCGAAAGGATTGCCGGCCAGAGATATGACCAGCTCAAGTTGGAAAACTCCGCGGCGCGTGAGGCCTCGAGAATGCGGGTCACCGGATTCCAGTTGGATACCTGGCGCAGCCAACCGGTTTGGAGGTCGCGGGGTGCGTATGCGACCGAGGTGAACACCAGAAGGAAGACCACAAGCTGCATCAGCGGTGCGGCCTGGACCGTCCGGGCGCGCAGCGCAACGCCCATCGACCAGCCGGCTGTGGCCATCGCAAAGCCCCCGGCGAGCAGGTAGACGACAATCGTTCCCACGACGCCGGGTGGGTAGATGCCACCGATGCTGCCGGCAACAAGGACGACGGTCGTGGTGAAAACGCTCCGCATCGCGGCGGCGGTCAGCGGGCCGAACACCAAGGAGATGCGGGGTGCGGGACTCGAGGTCAGGCGGTCGACGAAGCCGCCCTCAATGTCGCGGGCGAGGGTCATGCCCGCGTTGATTCCCGCGAACCCCGCTCCCATGACGGTGGCGAATGGAATCGTAAACCTCAGATAGCTGTAGTCCCCGATGGCGGCGCCGATGCCGTGGAACGCACCCGATGTCGCAACCAGGATGAACAGCGGCATCACCAATGATGGAATGAACACTGACGGCATGCGGCGCACCAGAATCAGTGACCGCCACGCCAACATTCCCGACACCGAAACGGTGCGGCTCAGTGCGGACGTGCTCATCAGTTGCCCTCCAAACGGCGGCGCAGGCTTAGGGCGCTGCCGCCGACGGTCAGCACGGCGAGCCCGGCGATGATTCCCAGAGAAACGCCCGCGGCTTGCCAGTCCACGCCCGTAATCACCTGAGCGCGCATGCCTTCCACCAGGTGCGAGATGGGGTTGATGTCGGCGACGATCCGGAACCAGCCGGTCATCGTCTCGCGGGGGAAGAAGGTCGATGAGAAGAACATCAGCGCAAAAAAGAGCGGAAACATACCCTGGACCGCTTCGGCGGATCCGGTCCGCAGTGCCAGCAGCACGCCCAGACCGCCGATCGGAATCGCCAAGCATGCGGCGAGGGCGATCACCACGAGCGCGCCGACGACTCCGCCCTTGATGGTTGCGCCAAAGGCCAGCGCGACCGCCATGAAGAAGATCGCCTGCATCGTTGCGAGAACCATGCTGGCGACCAGGCGGCTCACGAGGATCGCCGAGCGCGACGTCGGTGATGAGATCAGGCGGTCGAAGAAGCCGTGCTCAATATCACCGGCGAAGAAACCGCCCGCCCCGACGGCAGAGATCAACACGCCCTGGACGATTGCGCCGGTCATGGCGAAACTCAGGAAGCCGTCGACCTTCGGAAAGCCGGGAATGTGGCCGATCGACCGGCCGAATGAGGCGGTGAAAATCGCCATCAGCACGAGCGGAAAAAAGTACGACGGGAACCATGCCTGCGGAAACCGAAACGTGTCCTTGATCGACCGGCGCGCCAGCGCGAGCGTTTGATGGACAGCGGGCCTCATCCGCGCCCCTTGCGCCCGCGGCGACCGGCCGGTGCGGCGCCATCGCCGCTCGCGTCGCCTTCGAGCCGGTGACCGGTCTTGATGACGAAGACATCGTCCAGGCTGGGCTGGTGGAGGTCGATCGATCCGGTGCCAATCCCGGCGTCGTCGAGCGCCCGCACCACCGCGGCGACGCCCTCGGCCCCGGTTGCCAGACGGACGGCCGCCGTGCCCGGTCGACCCGGGGCTTCCGGGCCGAAGCGGGAAAGTATCCGGGCGGTGTCCGCGACCTTGGTCGGATCCGCGGGCGTGATCATCAGTGTCGGATCGCCGATGCTCGATTTGAGTTCGGCCGGCGTTCCTTCGGCGACGATCTTGCCGCCGTCGATAATCCCGACGCGTCCCGCGAGCTGATCGGCTTCCTCCAGGTACTGCGTGGTCAAGAAGACTGTCGTCCCGGACTCGCGGTTGAGTCGCCGGACCTCTTCCCAGAGCGCGACACGCGAGGTCGGGTCCAGGCCGGTGGTGGGCTCATCGAGAAAGAGCACCACGGGTTCGTGCACCAGGGCCATCGCCAAGTCCAGTCGACGACGCATACCCCCGGAGTAGGTGCCGACCCGGCGGTCGGCGGCGTCGGTCAGACCGACGCGGTCCAAGAGTTCCTCGGCGCGGGAATGGCCTTCGGCTCGCGGGATCGCGTGCAGGACGGCCTGAAGGCGCAGGAGTTCGCGGCCGGTCATAAACGGGTCGATCGCGGCGTCTTGGAGTGCGACACCGATCGAGCGGCGCACGCTTGCGGCATCGGTAAGCACATCAAACCCCGCGACCGTTGCGCGCCCGCCAGTGGGGCGCAGGAGCGTCGTGAGCATGCGCACGGTCGTGCTTTTCCCCGCGCCGTTCGGGCCGAGAAAGCCGTAGACCTCGCCGGCCGGCACATGGAGATCGATGCCGTCGACCGCGCGGATACCGCCCTTGAACTCACGAACCAATCCCTCAACGACAATCGCATCGGTCACGTAGATGGGCCCTTTTTGTCGGTGTTGCGGGAGAGAACGATCCCGTCCCTCGTTACGATCTGCGCATTATGGAGCGTCCGGAACCTGAATCGCCCCTCGAACGGATTTCCCGGCTCGAGGCGGAGATCACATCCGCTCTGGCAGATCGGGATCTTGCTGCCGACGCCGATGAGCGCTCCGACGGGCATCATCATCCTGCCGAGGCGGCGACCGACGCGGAACAGCGGGAGCGCCAACTGCGCGATACCTTACGCTTGCGCGAGCAACTGGTCCGGTTGGGTCGGGCGCGCCACGCACTTGCGGCGGGGACGTACGGGATCTGCGTCGACTGCGGCAAAGCCATCCCCGACGGGCGCTTGCTCGCACTCCCCGACGCCGAGCGCTGCGTGGCCTGCCAAAGTCTGGCGCCGCGCCGTCGGTAACTAGCGCGTCGGGAGCACTTCGGCGGTGCCGGGATCCACGGCGAGCGCGGCAGCCTGCTGCACGGCCGCACGCGGCGGGGCGGCCACCAGCCACGCCAGGACAAGGCCCGTCGACCAGACGAGTCCGGCCACCGGGACGTGCACGGCCACGACCTGCCATGGCAGCCCGTGGCGGAACTGGTACTCACCGATCGCGATCTGGATCGCCATCATCGGCAAGAACACGTAGAGCACCGGGCGGGCGATCGGGTCTTTCGGGCGTTCACGCCACATCCACGCGCCCAGCACGAGCATGAACACGACCAGCACGGCCACCGCTCGTACATGCAGCCAGATGGTCAGCTGTAGGTCGCCCAAGCGGTCGGTGGCGGATGCGGCGCCGGAGTGGGGCCCGGAGGCCGTCACCAGGATGCCGGTGACCACCACCCCCAGCAGTGACACGACCGCGAGGGCGGCAAAGGGACCGCGCCGTCGATCCCAAGTGCGGGTCCAGCCCTTAAGGTCGTCGCGATAGGAGATCGCCGCCATGACGGCGGCGCCGAGGCCGAGCATCGCCAAGAGAAAATGACTTCCCACCATCAGCGGATTGAGTCCCGAGAGGACGGTGATCCCCCCGAGCGGAATCTGAGCGACGGTCATCACCGCCGCGGCGAGCGTCAGGCCGCGAACCCTCCGCGATGCGCTGGGCGTTTGGCGCACGATGAGCCAGGCGGCCACCGCAATGACCACAATGAGGCCCGAGAGCATGCGATTGGTGAATTCGATGATCGGGTGCTCGGAGGTCGGCGGGAGAACTCCGCCGTGGCACAGTGGCCAGTCTGGGCAGCCTAATCCGGAACTCGTCAGGCGCACGAGTCCGCCGCTGAGCAGGATGATCCACAAAAAGAACGCATTGGCCCACGCCACCACGCGGAAGCCGCGGGGCGTGGTCAATGCGGACGGAATGATCCGCGTCCGCAGGCGAGCGCCTGAGTTCAAAATCGCCACAGCGGGCATGGTAGCGTCAGATCGGGTGGTCCCGGAGGTGCAAAAAATGGCGAGCGACGGGACGACACCCGCGCTTGAGGCAGAGCAGACCGATGTGGATCCCGTGCCTGAGCGCGTCCAACGCGATCCACGGCGGACTCGCATTGGGCGCATACTCGGTGCAATCGTCATCGTCGTGGCGATCGCTGCGGCGGTCGCCTTCGCGCTGACCTCGGGTGTACCCGACAGTCAAGTGGTGGGTCACGTCGCAGCCGTCCACGATCTTCCGGCGACACGGCCCTCGCCGAGTCCGGGCCAACTGGTGGGTGGTCTGCCGGCGCCGAATCTCCAGCGGTACCGGTGGACCCCGCGCGGCGCCCGTGTGGATGTCGTGGGGACGCACACGGTCGCGACATCGTTCTTCTCGCGGGGCGGTCGGCTGCTCGGGATCAGCCTGGTCTCCGGCGGGCCCGTCGCCGAACCCGGGCCCGTCGTGATCCGCCCCGGCGGGGTTCCGGTGCATCAGACGACGGTCGGTGGGCGGACGGTGCTCTCGTGGCGACGCGGGGGCTACACGTTTGTGATGTCGTCCGCGGTGGTGCCGACCCTCTGGATGCGTGGTCTCGCTGCGGCACTCAACCCGTCGACGACAGCTCAGGCGCACGCCTCGGGGGCGGCAGGGTAAGTGGACGGTGCTCCTCTCCGCCGGCCGGGCATGCGCATCGTCTGCGTGCCGCGGGCGCGGTATCTGCGCGCCCTGGTTGCCGTCTGGCTTGTGGTGTTGGTCGGAGCGGGTGCGGCCGTGGCATCGGGTGGTCCAGTGGGTACCGAGCCGGCACCGGGCGCCTATTTGCGCGGGGGCCCGAGCGCGTTGCGCCTGCAGTTCTCGGCGCCGCTCGAGCCGTATTTCCTCGTATTGCAGCTCTGGCAGGACACACGCGTCAGCAGTCTGCCGGCGCGGATCGATCCCACCGATCCCGATGCGGTGATCGCCACCGTGCCACGCAACCTGGCCCCCCCCGGGACCGCCTGGGTGCGCTGGCGGGTGCTCACTGGCGACGGGCATGTCTCGGGAGGCCACTATGCGGTCGAGATCGGACGCGCCAGCAGCGTCTCGCCGCCGCCTCCGGCGCTGACATCGCCGTTCGGAGGGTGGATTGCTGGGATTGGGCGTCTTCTCGTGCTGGTGGGCCTCGTCGCAGCGCTCGGACTAGTGGTGTTGCGCTGGGGAGTGGCAGGGCCTGCCTGGCAGGCAGGCGGAGTCGTGGGGCCGGGCCGCCCCGATGACCGGTCTGCGTTTCGCGATCGCACCATGAGCACACTCGCAACGGGGGCGCGGACGTGGTGGCACGCGTGGTGGGGCGCGCTCGCCGCCTGGCTTGCGGGGGCGCTGATGATCGCTGTCGGAACCGCGTGGTGGGTGGGGGACGGCGTCTCGGGATTGGGCGTCATCGTGGCCCACACGCGAGTCGGGCACGCCGCCGACGCGCTGGTGGTCGCTGGACTGTGCGCGGCCGCTGCGAGCCGGCTGTTGCGTGGGCGGGCCGGCGCGGACACAGCGAATCCGCCGCTCGGTTGGGGCGTTGCGATGGGGGTCTGGGCAGCGGCCGGCATCGGGTTGATGTCGTGGGTGGGGCATGCATCGGACGGGACCGACGTCACCATCAACATTGCCGCCGATGCACTCCACGGCGTTGCGAGCGCCGCGTGGCTGGGCGGGCTCCTTGGGCTGCTGGTCCTCGTCGTGGGGCCCGGTCAGAGGCTCGCCGAGGGCGATCGCGTGCGCCTGCTCGCGGCTGCCGTGGTGCGCTTCTCATCGATGGCGATCTTCTGCGTCGCGGTACTGGCCATCACGGGGACCTACCGCGCCCTCGCAGAATTGTCGAGCCTGTCGCAGTTGGTGACGACCGAATACGGGATCGCGCTGTGTGTGAAGCTCGGGATCTTCGGGGTGATGTTGGCAGCCGGCGGCTACAGTCGGATCATCTTGCATCCGCGGCTCGAGCGCGCGGCACTGGGCCTGGATCCCCATGAGCGTGGGGCCAGCCGCGCGCTGCGAACGAGCCTGCGCGTCGAGTTGGCGCTGGCGGCGGCCCTGATGGTGTCGGTGGCTGTCTTGCTCGCGGCGACACCGCCTGGCTGATGCGGTCGTCTGTCGGGTAGCATCCCCTTCCGTGATTGACGACGACGTAACGCGCCACGTTGCTCGACTCGCCCGCCTTGCGCTCACCGAGACGGAGCTCCAGCGCATGCAGGATGAGCTGAGCGCGATCCTTGAGTACGTCGACCAGGTCCAGGAGCTGGATCTCGGGGCGGTCGTACCGACGACGCACGCGATTCCGCTCGAGAACGTCTTCCGGGACGACGTGCCAAAGCCAAGCGTTCCGGCGGAGCTCGCCTTGCGCGAGGCCCCCGAGGTGCTGGCCGGCGGGTTCGCGGTACCGAGGATGGGATAGCTGGTGGCGCTGACCGATCTGACTGCTGAGCAGGCGATCGCGGCGATTGGCGCCGGGCAGATCAGCGCGACCGATCTCGTCACCGCCCACCTCGCGCGTGCCGAGCGCGATGACTGGCACAGCTTCCTGGCGATCGATTCCGAAGGGGCGCTCGCAAGGGCACGTGAGATCGATGCGATGCCCGAGCGTCCTCCGCTGGCAGGCGTCCCGATCGCCATAAAGGACGCGCTGTCGACGCGTGATTTGCCGACAACCGCAGGGTCGAAGATTCTTGAGGGATTTCGTCCGATCTACACCGCGACCTGTGTGGCCCGCTTGGAACAGGCCGGCGCCGTGGTGATCGGGAAGACCAACATGGACGAATTTGCGATGGGGTCGAGCTGCGAGAACTCTGCCTTCGGACCGAGCCTGAACCCCTGGGATGCAACGCGCGTGCCCGGAGGATCGTCGGGCGGATCGGCCTCCGCGGTGGCCGCCCGCCAAGTGCCCTGGTCATTGGGCAGCGACACCGGAGGGTCGATTCGCCAGCCCGCGGCGCTGTGCGGCATCGTCGGGCTCAAGCCGACCTACGGCGCGGTCTCCCGCTATGGACTGATCGCGTTCGCGTCCTCACTGGATCAGGTCGGGCCGTTTGCGCGGACGGTGCGCGATGCCGCGTTGTTGTTGCAGCGCATGGTTGGCCGGGATCCGATGGACGCGACATCGCTGGACTGGCCCGAACCGATTGCGCTGCCCAACGCCGAGCGCCTCGACGGGGTCCGCGTCGGCGTCATCGAGGAACTGATGGGTGAGGGGATCGAACCCGGCGTCCGGGCGGCCTGCCAAGCGGCCCTCGAACACGTGCGGGCGCTCGGCGGGACGCTCGTGCCGATCGAGCTGCCACACGCCCACTATGGCCTTGCCACCTACTACCTGATTGCCCCCGCCGAATGCTCGGCGAACCTGGCCCGCTTCGACGGCATCCGCTACGGCCACCGCAGCGCCGACGCCGAGAATCTGCTCGAGCACTACGAGCGCACGCGCGGCGAGGGCTTCGGGGCAGAGGTCAAACGGCGTATCATGCTCGGCACCTTCGCGCTGTCCGCGGGCTATTACGACGCGTACTACGGCCAAGCGCAGCGGGTCCGCACACTGATTATCGAGGACTTCGCCGAGGCATTCAGGCAGGTGGACGTCGTGGCGTCTCCGACATCGCCGAGCGTCGCCTTCCCATTGGGGGAGCGAACCGATGACCCCCTCTCGATGTACCTGTCCGACGTCTGCACGATTCCGGTGAGCCTGGCCGGACTGCCGTCCATTTCCATTCCGTGTGGTCTGTCGGATGGCCTGCCGGTGGGGCTGCAGCTGGCGGCCCCGGCATTTGGCGAGAACCGGCTGCTGTCCGTGGCGCATGCGCTTGAGGCGGCGATTGGGTTTCGCGATCGGCCCGCAGGGTTCGGCGAATGAGCCCGAGCAAGTGGGAAGCCGTGATCGGGATCGAGATCCACGCGCAATTGCTCACGCGCACCAAGATGTTCTGCGGGTGCGCCCTCAGCTTCGGTGATCCGCCCAACACTCATACGTGTCCGGTGTGCCTGGCGCACCCGGGTGCCCTGCCGGTCGCCAACCGGGAAGCGATCCGCCTGGCGATCATTGCGGGCCACGCACTGGGGTGCGAGATCGCCGAGCGGTCGGTGTTCGCTCGCAAGAACTACTTCTACCCCGACCTGCCGAAGGCATACCAAATCAGTCAGTACGATGAGCCGATTTGCGGACCCGGGCGCTTCCGGTACTTGACCGAACACGGCGAGAAAGCCTTGGGGATTACCCGTGCGCACCTGGAGGAAGACGCCGCCAAGCTGATCCACTTGGGCGGCGAGGGCCGTCGCGCCGACGCCGAGGGATCGGTGGTGGACTTCAACCGTGGGGGGACCCCGCTGCTGGAGATCGTCACCGAGCCCGAGCTTCACGACGGCGCTGACGCCGCAGTGTTCCTAAAACAGCTGCGCCAGACGTTGGTGCACCTCCGGATCACCGACGGCAGCATGGAGCAAGGTTCGATGCGCGCTGACGCAAACATCAGCATCCGGCTGGCTGGCGCGTCCGCGCTGGGAACGAAGACCGAGCTGAAGAACATGAACAGCTTTACGTTCCTGGAGCGCGGGATCACCGCCGAGATCGAGCGCCAGATCGCTGTCGTCGAATCTGGCGGCGTGGTGACCCAGGAGACGCTCCACTACGAGCCGACGACCGGACAGATCACCTCGCTGCGCTCGAAGGAAGAGGCCCACGACTATCGCTACTTTCCCGAGCCCGATCTGGTCCCGGTGGTCCCGGACCGTGCCTGGGTCGACGAGCTTTGCGGCGGCCTTCCGGAGTTGCCGGTCGATCGGCGCGCGCGCTGGATCCATGACTTTGGCCTGACCTTCGAAGACGCCGAGGTGCTCTCGGAGCCGGCCCAGCTGGGCGACTACTTCGAGCAGGTCGCCGCACTCGCGCCTCCGAAATCGGCCGCGAACTGGGTCCGTGGCGATGTCCGGGCGCTTTTGCGGGAGCGGGGCCAGGAACCATGGGACAGTGAGGTCACACCGTCCGCGCTGGCCGAGATCATCGGCCTGGTCGACGCTCGGGAGGTCTCTCTGCCGAGCGCCAAGGCGGTCCTTGCACGGGTGATCGACCATGGTGGGGAGCCGCGCGCGATCGTGACCGAGCTCGGGCTCGGGGCGATCCAAGATGAGGCGGCGCTGATCGCGCTCGTCGACGGATTGATCGCGGAGAATCCGGTTCAGGCCCAGCAGTTGCGCGATGGCAAGGACAAACTGGTCGGGTTCTTTGTCGGTCAGGCCATGAAGGCGACCCAGGGCAGGGCAGATCCAGCGCGTATCGGCGACTTGGTGCGCGAGCGGGTTGCCGTCGGGTAGCAACTTGGGAATTTGGGTGGCCCGGGTGACCAATCGGGTCGCGAATCTCTATATGCTCCACGGCCGTGGCAAATCACACCCTCTCGGTCTTGGTGGAAAACAAGCCGGGCGTGCTCTCGCGCGTCGCAGGCCTGTTTACCCGCCGGGGATACAACATCGATTCCCTCGCGGTCAGTCCGACCGAAGACCCGAAGTTGTCCCGCATGACCATCGCCGTTGACGCGACGCGCTTCCCGGTGGAGCAGATCACTAAGCAGCTCGACAAGCTTGTGAATGTGATCAAGATCCGGGACTTGGAGCCGAGCAACACGGTTTCCTGCGAGCTCGCCTTGCTGAAGGTGCACTCAGAGCCGGGCGAGCGTGGCGAGATCATTGGACTGGTCGACATCTTCGGCGGCCAGATCGTCGATGTGACCGCCGAGCACGTGACGATCCAGGTCACCGGTGAGACCGACGAACTGGTGCGATTTGAAGAGCTTCTGCGCCCATTTGGCCTGATCGAGATGGTCAAGACGGGTGTTGTCGCACTCAGCCGAGGAGCTCGTACCACGTAGCTTTGTCCGGTGGCTGACGACTGGCCGCCGACCTACGACCCGGGAGCACCTATGTTTTACGACGACGACGCCGATCTCGACCTGCTGCGCGGCAAGACGGTGGCTGTAATCGGCTTCGGCAGCCAGGGGCACGCGCACGCATTGAACCTGCACGAGTCCGGCGTAAAGGTTGTCGTCGGCCTGCGCCCGGAAAGTGCACGGACGGCCCAGGCGCGTTCGCACGGACTCGAGGTTCTGACGCCCAAAGAGGCGGCCGCGGCCGGCGACCTCGTCATGATGCTGACCCCGGACGAGCTGATGGGTGAGCTCTACAGCGCCGATGTCGCTCCCGGCCTCACGCCTGGCAACGTGCTTCTGTTCGCGCACGGCTTCGCGATCCACTTCGGCCAGGTTGTCGCGCCTGCGGGCGTCGACGTGGTCATGGTCGCGCCCAAGGGGCCGGGGCACCTCGTGCGGCGTACCTACTCCGAGGGTGCGGGGACCCCCGGCCTGGTCGCCGTCCATCAGGACGCGTCGGGCAATGCGCAGGCCGTGGCGTTGGCCTACGCGCGGGGCATCGGGTGCACGCGCGCTGGGGTGATCGAGACCACCTTCGCAGAGGAGACCGAGACCGACCTGTTCGGTGAGCAGGTCGTGCTGTGCGGTGGCCTCACCGAGCTGATCCGCGCTGGCTTTGAGACGCTCGTCAACGCGGGCTATCAGCCCGAACTGGCCTACTTCGAGTGTCTGCACGAGGTCAAGCTGATTGTCGATCTCATCTATGAGAAGGGCATCGCCGGGATGCGCTACTCGATCAGCAATACCGCCGAATACGGCGACCTGACCCGTGGCCCGCGCATCATCACCAGCGAGACCCGCGAGGAGATGAAGAAGATTCTCGCCGAGATCCAGAACGGCCAATTTGCGAAGGAGTGGCTGCTGGAGAACGAGGTGGGTCGACCGCAGTTCAACGCGATCGCCCGCCGCCAGGCCGACCACCCCGTCGAGGAGGTCGGCAAGAAGCTTCGCGGGATGATGAGCTGGATCGACACCGAGTTCGAGACGGAAAAGGCGTAACTCACACGTGCCCAATGATCAGGAGTCATACCGCGACATTCATGTGCTGATCTGCGAGCCGCTGGCGGAAGCCGGTGTCGCATTGCTGGAGCAGCACTTCACCGTCGAGTCGGGTGTGGGTTGGTCCCGCGAGCAGTTGATGGATCGGGTGGGGGAGTTCGAGGTCCTGATCGTGCGCAGCGCGACCAAGGTCAACGCCGAGATGATTCAAGCGGCGACCCGGCTGCGGGTTGTGGGACGTGCCGGAACCGGCGTGGACAACGTCGACGTCGAGGCGGCGACCCGTCGGGGCGTGATCGTCTGCAACGCGGCGGGCTCGAACGCGCTCTCGGCCGCAGAACACACGATCGCATTGCTGCTGGCCCAGGCACGGAACGTCGCCCAGGCGCACGCTGCGCTGGTCCAGGGACGCTGGGAGCGGTCGAAGTTCGGTGGCATCGAGGTTGCTGGCAAGACGCTGGGCATCCTCGGGTTCGGGCGGATCGGCCAGATGGTCGCGGAGCGCGCCCAGGGTCTGGGCATGCGCGTCGTGGCCTACGACCCGTACGTGGCAGACAGCCGCTATCGCGAGATGAGCGTCGAGCACGCAGCAACGCCCGAGGATCTCTATAAGAGCAGCGACTTCATTACGTTGCACCTCGCCTCGACGCCGGAGACCAGGGGCTTCATCAATGCCGCGGCCTTGGCGGCGATGCGTCCTGGTGCGCGCCTGCTCAACGTGGCACGAGGGGACCTCGTCGACCAGCAGGCGCTGGCGGATGCGATCCGTTCGGGGCACCTCGCGGGGGCAGGGATCGATGTGTTTCCGGAAGAGCCGTGCACCGAGAGCCCGCTGTTCGGGTTGCCGGGTGTCGTGGTCACCCCGCATCTGGGTGCATCCACCGCGGAAGCCCAGGACCGAGCCGGTGTCGCCGTCGCCGAGCAGGTGACCGCGGCCCTGACCGGCGGCGTGGTGACCAGCGCGGTCAACATCCCGGCGGTCTCCGCCCACGTGCTGGAGGTCATCGGCCCGTACCTGCCGCTGGCCCGCGAGATGGGGCAGCTGGTCGGGGTCCTGACCGGCGGTGCCGTGTCGCCGCTCAAGATTGACTTCGAGGGTGAGATTGCCGGCCTCGACACCCGCTTATTGTCCTCGGCGGTGATCGTCGGGGTGCTCGCCGGCCACGTCGATGAGTCGGTGAACCTGGTCAACGCCGCATCGCTGGCCGAGGAGCGTGGCATCGAGTGGATCGACAGCTCTTCGCAGCAGACCCACGACTACCGGAACATGCTGACGCTGACCACGGGCGACGTCTCGGTGTCGGGCACCACGATCGGCGTGACCTCGCGTCCGCGACTGACCGGACTGCTCGGGTTCAGTATTGAGATCGAACTCGATACGAACCTCGCGATCTTCCGCTATTCCGACGTCCCCGGGGTGATCGGCCGCGTGGGCAGCATCCTCGGTGAGGCCGGCGTGAACATCGCCCACATGGCCGTGGGCCGTCTCGACGGCGAAGCGCTGATGGCACTTACGTTCGACTCGCCGGTACCGGCGAATGCCCAGGAGCAGATCCGGTCCCTGGCGGGATTTGCCCACGTTTGGTTTGTGAATCTGCCCGGCTAGCGGCCCGGTTGGCGACAGGAGACCCGTGACCATGAGTGAGAGCCCCGCAATTCAAATTCCACGTGACTTGCTGCCCTCCGACGGGCGGTTTGGCTGTGGGCCGTCGAAGGTGCGCCCGGTCACCGTGGATGAGTTGTCATCGGTGGCGACCACCTACCTGGGCACCTCCCATCGCCAGTCGACGGTCAGGAATGTCGTCGGATCGGTGCGCGCGGGGCTGTTGGAGTTGTTTGGGCTGCCGGACGGCTGGGAGATTCTGCTCGGCAACGGGGGAGCGACCTCCTTCTGGGATGCGGCGACGTTCGGCCTGATCGTCGGCCGGAGCCAGCACCTGTCCTTTGGCGAGTTCAGTGCCAAGTTCGCCAAGGCCGTCGCGGCCGCCCCGCACCTGCACGATCCGGTCGTGATCACGAGCGACCCGGGGACGTATCCCCGGCCGGTTGCCGACCCCGAGATCGACACGTACGCGCTGACGCACAACGAGACCTCGACCGGCGTCGCCATGGAGCTGACCCGGCCCGACAGCGAGGGTCTGGTGCTCGTAGACGGGACGTCCGGCGCGGGTGGGCTGGCATGGGACCCCGCCGAGGTCGACGTTTACTACTTCTCTCCGCAGAAGTGCTTTGCCGGCGATGGGGGACTATGGCTTGCGGCCTGCTCTCCGGCGGCGCTGACCCGCATTCGCGAGATTGCCGAAGTCGGGCGCTGGGTGCCGGCGTCGCTGGACCTGAAGATCGCGCTCGACAACAGCCTGCAAAACCAGACGTACAACACCCCTGGGCTGGCCACGGTGTTCCTGCTCGATCGGCAGATTCAGTGGATGCTCGACAATGGCGGCCTCGCGTGGGCGGCCGGGCGCAGCGCGAAATCCGCGTCGACCTTGTATGGATGGGCCGAGGCGCGCAGCTTCGCCAGCCCGTATGTCGCGAATCCCGCCGAGCGGTCAAATGTGGTCGGCACGATCGATCTCGAGGGCGTCGATGCCGCCGTCGTCTCGAAGGTCTTGCGCGCAAACGGGATCCTCGATACCGAGGCCTATCGCAAACTCGGTCGCAACCAGCTGCGCATCGGCATGTTCCCGGCGATCGAGCCGGAGGATGTCGCGCATCTGACCCAGTGCGTCGATTTCGTCGTGGAGACGCTGGCAGGTCAGCCCGGGTGATTTCCATCGGTCGGCACGCGTGCCGCGCAGGCATTCGGCCGACTGGCACCAAGCGAGGGTGCGGGCAAGCCGAAGCGCTCGAGTGGTAACATGCGCGTCATGTTGACGGCCACGCCCAGCTCCTTCGACCTCCCGCGCGGCCTCCTCGTGTGTCTTCCCCTGCTCCCCCGCTAGGGGGAACGACTCGACACTCCATGCCCGGGACGTCCGGGCCCCTTATTGAAGCCCGAGTCAAGGACCCGAGGGAGGTCGTGACGTGAGCACCGAACAAGTGCAACCCAGCAACGACGCCAACCGCGTCAAATTCTTTGACACCAGCCTCCGCGATGGAGAGCAAGCGCCGGGGATCACGCTGAACACGCGTGAGAAGCTTGAGATCGCCCACCAGCTGCGCCGTCTCGGCGTTGACGTGATAGAAGCCGGTTTTCCGATCACTTCTCCGGGCGACTTCGATGCGGTGCGCGCGATCTCGAACGAGGTGTCGGGTGTTGTGATCGCCGCCTTGGCGCGCGCCAACGAGAAGGACGTCATCGTCGCTGGTGAGGCCGTGCGGAACGCCGAGCGAGGCAGGATTCACACCTTCATCGCCACGAGCGACATCCATCTGGAGCACAAGCTGCGCATGACGCGTCTGCAGGTGCTGGCCGCCGCATCCGATGCGGTTCGTCTGGCGCGCTCGATTGTTGAGGACGTCGAATTCTCGTGTGAGGACTCGACCCGTTCTGATCCGGTATTCGTCGCCGAAGTTGTGGCCGCCGCGATCGCCGAGGGCGCCACGACCATCAATCTGCCCGACACGGTGGGGTACACGATGCCCACCGAGTTTCAGCGCTTTCTGCTGGACCTGTATGACCGCTGTCCGCAACTGCATGATGTGACCGTGTCCGTTCATTGCCACAACGATCTGGGACTGGCCGTCGCAAACTCGCTGGCCGGGGTTCAAGTGGGTGCCCGCCAAGTCGAGGGCTGCGTGAACGGGATCGGCGAGCGCGCTGGCAACGCCTCGATCGAAGAGCTGGCAATGATCCTGCGTACCCGCGCGGCCGACCTTGGCGGACTTTGGTGCGGGATCGACACGACCGAGATCACGCGCGCAAGCCGTCTGGTGAGCCGTTTGACGGGGTATGTCGTCCAGCCCAACAAAGCGATCGTCGGACGCAATGCGTTCGCCCACGAGGCTGGCATCCACCAGCACGGTGTGCTCGCGAACCCGCTGACCTACGAGATTATGGACGCGAAAACCGTGGGGCTTGCCCAGAACTCGATCGTCCTGGGGAAGCACTCCGGTCGCCACGCGCTTGATCACGCCCTCAAAGAGCTGGGCTATGAGCTCGAGCGTGATGAGCTCAACGCGGCCTTTACGCGCTTCAAGGAGATCGCCGACCTGAAAGGGCGCCTCTCGGGCGTCGACTTGGAGGCCCTGGTCTCCGACGAGATGCGGGTCGAGGGGGGCGACGGATTCCGCCTGGACGACCTGGCGGTCACCACTCATACCTCGCACGAGCCGTCGGCTACGGTGGTCGTGACCGATGCCGACGGGACCCGCCGCCAAGGGGCAGGCGTCGGCGATGGTCCGGTCAACGCGCTGATGCACGCGATCGACGCTGCCATTGGCAGCGAGGGGGTCCTGTTGGAGTACCACGTGTCCGCGGTTACCGGCGGCACTGATGCACTTGGTGAGGCGCGGGTGGTCTGTGAGATTGGCGGCCACACCTACGCTGGCCAAGGCGTCTCCACCGATGTTCTGGAAGCAACGGCGGTCGCATATCTACGGGCGGTTGACGCAAGTCGCCGCGCCGAGCGTGGCGAGCGCGTGATGGCTGGGGGGGTCTGACACCGATGGGCAAGACGCTCTTCGAGAAACTGTGGGAAGCGCACGAGGTGCGTGCCGGTGGCCCAGATGGGCCCCCGTTGCTGTTTATCGACCTGCACTTGGTGCACGAGGTGACCTCGCCGCAAGCCTTTGAGGGCTTGCGGCTCGCGGGTCGCAAGGTGCGTCGACCCGATCGCACCATCGCGACGGTCGATCACAACGTGCCCACCATCGGCCGCGACAAGGAGATCGAGGACCTGCTCTCGCGGGCACAGATTGAGGCGCTGGAACGCAATTGCGCCGAGTTCGGCATTCCGCTGTTGTCGATCCGCTCGCCGCGTCAGGGCATCGTGCACGTGATCGGGCCGGAGCTGGGGCTCACCCAACCGGGCATGACGATCGTGTGCGGTGACTCGCACACCTCGACTCACGGTGCGTTCGGTTCACTGGCCTTCGGAATCGGGACGTCGGAGGTCGAGCACGTCTTGGCCACCCAGACGCTGCCCCAGTCCCGTCCGCACACGATGCGCGTCCGCATCGAAGGGCAGCCGGGTCTGGGCGTTGGTGCGAAGGACCTCATCCTCGGCACGATCGGCCAGCTCGGGGTGGCGGGTGCACAAGGCTTCGTCGTCGAATATGCCGGGTCGGCGATTCGCGCGCTCAGCATGGAAGGCCGCATGACGGTCTGCAACATGTCGATTGAGTGGGGGGCGCGTGCGGGCATGATCGCACCCGACGAGACGACGTTCGCCTACGTTGAGGGCCGTCCGGCGGCACCCCCCGACTTCGCGGCAGCGGTGGCGCAATGGGAAACCTTGCCGACCGATCATGACGCGCGCTTCGATCGCGAGGAGATCATCGATGCGGCGGCCATCGCGCCGATGGTGACCTGGGGTACCAACCCGGGCCAGGTGGCGTCGATTACGGGCCGCGTCCCCCACCCGGACGATTTCGAGGACGCGATCGAGCGCGAAGGAACGCGCCGGGCGCTCGACTACATGGGCCTCAACGGCGGCGAGGCGCTTGAGGACGTCGCCATCGACACCGTGTTTTTGGGGTCATGCACCAACGGCCGGATTGAAGACCTGCGCATGGCCGCCAAGGTGCTCCAGGGCCGCCATGTCGCCGACGGTGTGCGGGCCCTGGTGGTGCCCGGCTCCATGCAGGTCAAGGCGCAAGCCGAATCCGAAGGGCTCAACGACGTCTTTATTGCCGCAGGCTTTGAGTGGCGAGACGCCGGGTGTTCGATGTGTCTGGGGATGAATCCCGACATCTTGCAGCCGGGCGAGCGTTGCGCCTCGACGAGCAACCGGAACTTCGAGGGTCGTCAGGGCGTGGGAGGACGCACTCACCTGGTCTCACCGGCGATGGCCGCAGCGGCAGCCATTACCGGCCACCTGGTCGACGTGCGCAGTCTGGATGTCGAATTGGTCAAGGCCTAGGAGGTGCCGATGGAGCCGTTTACCACTGTCACGGGCATCGCGATGCCCCTGGATCGCGCCGATGTCGACACCGACCAGATCATCCCCAAGCAATTCCTGAAGCGTATTGAGCGCACCGGTTTCGGGGAGTTCCTGTTCTATGACTGGCGCAAGGAAGCGGACTTTCCGCTCAACCGTCCCGAATACGCCGGCGCGCAGATCCTCATTGCGGAGCGCAACTTCGGCTGCGGTTCGTCGCGCGAACATGCCCCGTGGGCGCTTGAGGACTTCGGCTTCCGGGCGGTGATCGCCCCGAGTCTCGCCGATATCTTCCGCACCAACTGCACGAAGATCGGCTTGCTTCCGGTGATTCTCCCGGAAGACCAGGTGCGTGCGCTGATCGATCAGACGACCGCCGTGCCGGGGGCGAGCGTGACTGTCGATCTGACGACCAACGCGGTCGTCGCGCCCGACGGTCAGCGATTCGGGTTTGAGATCGAGCCCGATGTTCGTGAGCGCCTGCTCAACGGATGGGATGACATCTCGCTGACCCTTGCCGATGAAGGTGCGATTACCGCCTACGAACAGACGCGTGAGCGGCAGGGCCCGGTCACGACGCTGTTCGCCTGAATCACAGCCGAGGGTGCCGCCCCAGCCGCACGGGGCGGCACCCTCGGTGCGCGCTGCGGGTGCGCGCCCGCCGCGACGCAAAGGGAGCGGAGTCGGGCTGGTAGCCTCGCGCCGTCGAACGAAGTCGGACAACAGGTGTCGGAGGTGGGTGTGCGCGAGGTCAACGTAGTGGTGCTGCCGGGTGACGGAATCGGGCCGGAGGTCGTCTCCGAGGCCATCCGCGCCGTGGAGATCGTCGCCAGGGACGCCGGGCTGTCGATCAAGTGGCGTCAGGAACTCATGGGCGGGTGCTCTATCGATGCCCATGGCACCGCACTGACCGATGACGTGCTGGCTGCCTGTCAGGTTGCCGACGCGGTATTTCTGGGCGCTGTTGGGGGGCCGAAGTGGGACACGACTGACCCGAACAAGCCCCGTCCTGAACAGGGGCTTTTGGGCCTGCGCGCCGGCCTGGCGCTGTTTGCGAACCTGCGTCCGGTCAAGCCGCTGGAAGCCCTATGGGATGCGAGTCCGCTCCGTCGCGAACGGATTGCGGGCACCGATCTGCTTGTGGTTCGCGAGCTCACCGGCGGGATCTACTTCGGGGCACACGCTCGTGAAGGCGACCGCGCCTTTGACACCTGCGAGTACACGCGCGCGGAGATCGAGCGCGTCGCGGAGGTGGCGTTCGCAGCAGCGGCCGGGCGGCGCGGCAAGGTCACCTCCGTCGACAAGGCCAACGTCTTGGAGACCTCGCGCCTGTGGCGCGAGGTCCTGACTGCGGTCGGTGCCCGTCATCCTGGCATCGACCTGGACCACATCTTGGTCGACAACGCCGCCATGCAGCTGGTCAATCGGCCCTCGGAGTTTGACGTGATCGTAACCGAGAACATGTTCGGGGACATTCTCAGCGACGAGGCCGCCATGATCACCGGCTCGATCGGTTTGTTGCCGTCCGCGAGCCTCGGCACGGGGACCGCGGGGCTCTACGAGCCCGTCCACGGTTCGGCTCCGGACATCGCCGGCAAGGGCTGGGCGAACCCGATGGCGACGGTGTTGTCCGCGGCGATGATGCTGCGCCATTCCCTGGGGGCACCGGAGGCCGCTGATCGCCTCGAGACCGCGGTCGCGGATGCGCTCAACCAGGGTGCGCGCGGACGCGACCTGGGCGGCGATCTCGGAAGCGCGCAGATCGGCGATCGGCTCGTGGAGTTGCTTGGTCGATAGTCTGTAGCCGAGAGCCCGGATCGGGCTCGTGTTGTCTGCCCCGGGTCACCCGGGCTAGTGTTCGAGAAATCTGTCGTCGCGTCGTCGAGAGGCCGGCCAAATGCAGGAAGCCGAAAAGATCTGGATGAATGGCTCGCTCGTGAATTGGGCGGACGCCCAAATTCACGTGCTGTCTCACGGCCTTCACTATGGATCCTCGGTATTTGAGGGCATTCGGGCGTATGCCGCAGACCAGGGGACCGCGGTATTTCACCTACGCGAGCATCTCGAGCGCTTGCAGCGATCCGCATCGATGTACTACATGCCGATCCCGTACAGCTACGACGAACTGCGTCAGGCGGTCCACGACGTGATCGCCGTGAACGGTCTGCGCGAGTGCTATATCCGTCCGATCGTGTTCCGCGGCTACGGCACGATGGGTCTGTTTCCCTTGGATGCGCCGGTGGACGTCGCAATCGCGGCGTGGGAGTGGGGCGCCTATCTGGGCGACGATGGTCTCAAGCACGGCATCCGCGCCAAGACGTCGAGCTGGCGGCGGATAGGGAGTTCGACGATCCCGGCGACCGCCAAGGCGGGCGGCCAGTATCTGAACTCGATCCTTGCCAAGATCGAGACCCACAAGGCCGGGTACCAGGAAGCGATCCTTCTCAACGAGGCAGGATATGTCGCCGATGGCTCGGGCGAGAACATCTTTGTCGTGCGCGCGGGCACGCTGATCACTCCGCCGGTGAACGCATCGATCCTTGAAGGGATCACACGCGCCACGATCATCGACCTCGCCAAGGACGAGGGCATCCCCGTTGTCGAGCGGGAGCTTGCGCGCGCCGAGCTCTACATCGCCGACGAGGTATTTGTGACCGGCACCGCAGCAGAGGTGTGCCCGATCAACGAGGTCGACGATCACCCGCTTGGCGAACCCGGTCCGATCACGAAACGCATGCAGGAGCGGTTCTTCGCGGCGACTCTTGGGCGCCACCCGATGTCGGCAAAGTGGCTCGACTACGTCGCCGTGCCCGAGCAGGCCCAGCGTTAGAGCGGCGATGGAATCCGTCTTCCTTTATGACACGACGCTCCGGGACGGGCTGCAGCGAGAGGGCATGAGTCTCTCGGTTGACGAGCAGGTCGGGATCGCACGCCGGCTCTCAGAGGTCGGCATGCACTACATCGAGGCGGGGTTCCCGATGTCAAACCCCAAGCACGCGGAGATGTTCGAGGCGCTCGAATCCGAGGATCTCGGCGCGACCAAAATCGCTGCGTTCGGCATGACTCGGCGCAAGGGCGTTGCCGTCGCGGATGACCCCGCCATCATCGGGTTGGCCGAGTGCTACGCGCCGGTGATCACCGTCGTGGGCAAGACGTGGGACTTGCACATCGAGAAGGTGATCAAGGTCGATCGTGCAGAGAATCTGCGGATGATCGAAGAGACGGTTGCATACCTGGTGGCACAGGGCAAAGAAGTCATCTATGACGCCGAGCACTTCTTCGACGCTTTCGCCGCGCATCGGGATTACGCGGTCGAGTGTCTGCATGCGGCCGCAGATGCCGGCGCTCACTGGATCACGATGTGCGACACCAACGGCGCCACGCTGCCGCAGGACGTCGCCGATGCGGTGCGCACGGTGCGGACCGCGCTGCCTGAGGCCCAACTGGGAATCCACACCCACAACGACGCCGAGTGCGGGGTCGCCAACTCGCTGGCGGCGGTCGTCGAGGGCGCGCGGATGGTGCAGGGCACCATCAACGGCTACGGCGAGCGATGCGGCAACGCGAATCTGGTCTCGATCATCCCAGCACTCTCGTTGAAGATGGGCTTCGCGACGCTCCCGGCGGAGCGGCTGGTGGAGTTGACCGCCGTGAGCCACTACGTCGCCGAGACGGCGAACCTGCAGCCCGACAACTGGGCGCCGTATGTAGGTCGTAACGCGTTCGCCCACAAGGGCGGCATGCATGTTGCCGGGATGCTCGCCGATGAGCGCACCTTTGAGCACATCGATCCCGCGTCGGTCGGCAACGAGCGCCATGTGCTGGTGAGCGAACTGTCGGGTCGGGGCACAATCGTCGCGAAGGCCAGGGAACTGGGCATCGACCTGTCCGAGGGCGACGACGTCCCGAGGATCCTGGCTCGCCTGAAGGATCTCGAGCATCAGGGGTACCACTTCGAGGTGGCCGACGCGTCATTTGAACTCTTGATCGAGCGGGAGACCGGCGTCTACGCGCCGCTGTTCACGCTTGAACGGTTCCGCGTGGTGACCGAGAAGGTTGCCGACGGCAAGGTATCGACCGAGGCGACGATCGCCTTGGTTTACGAGGGTGATCGTGTCGAGGCCACGGGGTCGGGAAATGGCCCGATCAACGCACTCGATACGGCACTGCGCGCGGCCCTTGAGCCAAGGATTTCCGAGCTCGCGCGGATTGAGCTCGTAAACTTCAAAGTGCGCATCCTCGACGAGGATAAGGGTACCGGCGCGACCACGCGCGTGTTGCTGGACTCATCTGATGGTCGGGAGACTTGGGGGGCGTTGGGCGTGAGTCAAAACGTGATCGAGGCATCGTGGGACGCGCTGATCGACAGCCTGGCCTACGGCGTGCGCCGTCTGAATCGCCACGCGGCGAGCGCGGGTCCGACCGCGTGACGCCCGAGCAGCCGCGCATCCCGCTCGCCAAGCCGGTCATCGGCCCGCGCGAGCGCGAACTTGTCGACAGGGTACTGCGCTCCGGACAGCTCTCGCTGGGTCCCATGCTGGCCCAGTTCGAGCGTGACTGGGCAACGCGGATCGGGGTGCGCCATGCGGTCGCATGTTCGTCGGGCACCGCTGGCCTGCACCTGTGTCTGCATGCCGCGGGCATTGGTCCTGGCGATGAGGTCATCACGTCCTCATTCTCATTTGTCGCGTCGGCCAACGCGGTCCTGTTTACCGGCGCCGATGTGGTGTTTGCCGAGGTTGATCCGCACACATTCAACATGGACCCCGCCGCGGTCGAGGCCGCGATTACTCCGCGCACGAAAGCGATCATGATCGTTGACATCTTCGGCTATCCGGCCGAGATTCCGGCGCTGATTGAGATCGCGGAGCGGCATAACCTCGCCATCGTGGAGGACGCCTGCCAGAGCATTGACGGCGACTACGACGGGAAGAAACTCGGGACCTGGGGCCACCCGGCCGTCTACGGGTTCTACGCCAACAAGCAGCTGACGACCGCTGAAGGCGGCGTGATCCTCACCGACGACGACGATCTGGCGATGCTCCTCAAGAGCCTGTCCAATCAAGGTCGCAGCGACGACGGGGCGTGGCTCGTGCATTCCCGGCTCGGCTTCAACTATCGCCTGTCGGATGTTCACGCCGCAATCGGCGTCGCCCAACTCGAGCACCTGACCGAAATGCTGGCCGGCCGCGCGCGCGTGGCGGGCTGGTACCAAGAGCGAATCGCCGAGGTTCCCGGGGTCGAGCCGATGTTCGCCGGAGATCAGCGGCGCTCATGGTTTGTCTATGCGCCGCGCCTCGCGGCCGGCATCGATCGGGACTCGGTGATCACCAAGCTCGATGCCTTGCAGATCTCCGCGAAGCCGTATTTGCCATGCATTCATTTGCAGCCGTTTTACCAGGAACAGTTCGGCTACCGGCCTGGGGCGCTGCCGATTACCGAGGCGATCAGTTCCTCGACAATCGCGTTGCCATTTTTTCCGGAGATGACCGAAGATCAAGTGGATCACGTCTGTACGGCGCTCGCGACGGTACTGGAGAGGTTTCCGGCTGCGGTGGGCAAGTGAGCGACGGAGGGCGGCTCTGGGGCGGCCGGTTTGCCGGCGGGCCGGCCGAGGCCTTTGACCGGCTCAACACGTCGTTTGCAGTGGACTCGAGGATGTGGGCCCAGGACATCGCTGGGTCGCACGCCCATGCGCAGATGCTTGTCGCCACGGGAGTCCTGTCGTCGGCTGACGGTGAGGCGATCGCGACCGGGCTCGACCTGGTGCATGCCGAGTTCAGCGACGGATCGTTTGTTGTGCGGCCGAGCGACGAAGACATCCACACTGCCGTCGAGCGGCGCCTGACCGAACTCGTCGGCGACTCCGGACGCCGCCTGCACACCGCACGCAGTCGCAACGATCAGGTTGCCACAGACGTACTGCTGTATCTGCGCGACGCTGTCGATGCCCAGTTGGTGGGCGTGAGTGTGTTGGCGCAGGTGCTGTTGGATCAAGCCGAGCACCACATCGACACCCTGTTGCCCGGGTACACCCATCTGCAGCGCGCCCAACCCATCCGACTCGCCCATCACCTGTTGGCATACGTCCAGATGCTCGTGCGCGATCACCGCCGCCTTCAGGACGTCCGCGACCAGTCGCTCGCGGAATCGCCCCTGGGCGCCGGGGCGCTCTCCGGTGTCGGCTTTCCGATCGATCGGCAGATGAGCGCCGATGCGCTTGGGTTCACCAGACCGACCCCGAACAGCCTCGACAGCGTCGCCAGTCGCGACGCGATCGCCGATTACTTGCATGCGGCGGCGACCCTCTGCGTGCACATGTCGCGCCTGGGTGAGGAACTGGTTATCTGGGCGAGCGAGGAGGTGGGCTTCGTCGAACTCCCGGACGCGTTTACCTCGGGATCCTCGATGCTGCCGCAAAAGAAGAACCCCGACGCCGCCGAGCTGGCACGCGCCAAGGCTGCGCGCGTGGTGGCCGATTACTCCGGCTTGCAGAGCCTGGTCGCCAAACTGCCTCTCGCCTACAACAAGGACCTCCAAGAGGACAAGCACTTCCTGTTCGATGCGATCGACACGGTTGACCTGCTCTTGCCCGCGCTCTCCGGGATGCTCGCACAGGTGACCTTCAACACCGACCGCATGGCTGCAGCCTGCCAGGACGGGTATCTCGCGGCGACCGATTTGGCGGATCATCTGGTCCGCGATGGCTGGCCCTTTCGCCGCGCCCACGAGGCCGTCGGTCAACTCGTCCGCTCCTGCCTGGCGCGGGGTGTCGGCTTGGCGGACGCGAGTCTGCACGAGATCGCGGCCGCAGGTCTCGCCGATACTGTGCTCCCGGAGTTCAGCGCCGAGGCAAGCGCCGAGGCCAAGGTGTCGTTCGGGGGGACTTCACGCCTGAGAGTCGGCGAGCAGCTTGAGGCCGCACGCGCAGAGGTTGGGCGATGGTAGAGGGGCTGGGCGCGGACTTCTTCGACCGCCCCGCGCGAGAAGTGGCGCCAGATCTCATCGGATGCGTGCTGGAAGCTCACGGCGTCGCCGGTGTGATCGTCGAGGTCGAACGCTATGAGTCATGGGATGCGGCCTCGCACAGCTTCCGGGGACCAACGCCTCGGTCCCGCGTCATGTTCGGGCCGCCGGGTCGCCTGTATGTCTATCGCAGCTATGGGCTGCACTGGTGTGCCAATGTCGTCTGCGGAGGCCGTGGGGGCGCAGGGGCTGCGGTACTGCTGCGTGCGGTCGAACCGCGTGACGGGCTCGCGTTGATGCGCGGGCGCCGTGGGTCGGCGGAGGATCGGGATCTCTGCCGTGGGCCGGGCCGCCTCGCGGCGGCATTCGCAATCACCGGTGCCGATAACGGGACTCCGCTTATGTTTGACACTCCGGGCCTTCGGGTGTTGGCGCGCGCCAACACCCGAATCGAAATCGTGCAGGGCCCCCGGGTCGGGATCTCGCGAGACGTCGCCCGTCCGTGGCGCTACGCACTCGCGCACTCATCGTGGGTGTCCCGTCCGCGTGCGGTGTCGCGCATGTCACGAGAATGGATCGCCGCATGAGTGAGCAGGGCCCCAGCGCCGCCGCGCGCGAGCAGGCCCAAGCGCTCGTGGCGCGTACCATCAACTGCGAGCCCGGCGTTGATGCGCTGGCCGAGAAGATCGACGCCGGCCTGCCACTGCGGGTCAAACTGGGGGTCGATCCCACCGCGCCAGATATCCACCTCGGGCACTGCGTGGTACTCGACAAGTTGCGGGAGTTTCAGGATGCCGGTCACACGGCCGTTCTGGTGATTGGCGATTGGACCGCACGGGTCGGTGACCCCAGCGGACGCAGCTCGACCCGGCCGATGCTCTCCGAGGCGGAGATCCTCGCAAACGCCCAGACCTTCCGCGACCAAGCCTTCCGGATCCTGGATGCCGATCGGACCGAAGTGCGTGCCAACGGCGAGTGGTTTGGCGGCATGGGGCTCGCGCCGCTGTTTGAACTCGCCTCGCGGGCTACAGTCAACCAGCTGCTGCGCCGCAATGATTTTGCGACCCGAATGAACGAAGACCGCCCGGTTTCCGTGCTGGAGCTGCTGTATCCGCTGCTGCAGGCCTACGATTCGGTCGCGCTCGCAGCAGATGTGGAGATTGGCGGCACGGATCAGCTCTTTAATTTGATGCTAGGTCGCGAGATCCAGTCCCGCTACGCGGTGGCGCAGCAGGTTGTGCTGACCATGCCGATCCTCGCGGGGACCGACGGCATCCAGAAGATGAGCAAATCCCTCGGTAACTACATCGGCGTCACCGATTCGCCTGAAGAGCAGTTCGGCAAGATCATGAGCATCCCCGACGTTCTGATGGCGGACTACTACCGGCTGATGTTTCCGGGCGAGCCCGCCCCGGAAGATCACCCTGGTGCCGACAAACGGCGGCTGGGCCGGCTGGTGGTGCGTCGGTTCTATGATGCCGAGGCGGCGGACGACGCTGAAGCGCACTTCGACCGCGTCGTGCGCGACCGAGAGGCGCCCGCCGATGTCCCCGAATATTCCCTGCAAGACGGGAATATTCACCTGCCGGCGCTCCTCGTTGACGCCCTCGGCATCGCGTCTCGAAGCGAGGCTCGTCGTCTAATTACCCAGGGCGGCGTCGCCGTCGGCGCCGACCCGGTGACAAAGCTGGATATGCCGGCGTCCACACTGCGTGGGCACGTGCTGCGCGCGGGGAAGCGGCGCTTCGTGCGGCTGGTCTGACGCATCCCAACAATCGGCCCGGGATCCCTTGACATAGGTCCGCCAAAAGAGCATTATTCACAGGCCGATCGGGGAGGTACCCCGGTTCGAGCAGGACAGTCGCTTGAGACTTCGCACGTTTGACCCAAGCAATCTGGGGTTCCCCGCGTAAGAGACGCGCAATGCGTCCGCGTGGAAGGGCCTCTGCGAGCAGAGGTCGCGAAATTCGCAAGTGGCAGTTGCAGTCCGGGCAATCCGGCGTGCTCCTTGAAAACTGATCAGCATGCATTTGAATCCAGGGAAACCTGAGATTCAGTGACTAGGTCATACACGAACCCCGTCTACTACGATCACTCGGCGTGAGCCGAATCTGATCAACAGATAGACACGCTAGGACGTCATTCGTTCATTGAACAGATGACGCTCTTCTAAAGTTCGGTCAGCATCCGGTTCCTCGTGGACCAGTTGGCCAAAACTTTCTTTATGGAGAGTTTGATCCTGGCTCAGGACGAACGCTGGCGGCGTGCTTAACACATGCAAGTCGAGCGAGAAAGCTCCTTCGGGAGTGAGTACAGCGGCGAACGGGTGAGTAACACGTGGGCAACCTGCCCTAGGGAGCGGGACAACTCGGGGAAACTCGAGCTAATACCGCATAATTCGGCTCTGCATAAGTAGGGCCGGGAAATGGTAGCTTAGGCCTCCGCCCTAGGATGGGCCCGCGGCCGATTAGCTAGTTGGTGTGGTAACGGCGCACCAAGGCGACGATCGGTAGCTGGTCTGAGAGGACGATCAGCCACACTGGGACTGAGACACGGCCCAGACTCCTACGGGAGGCAGCAGTGGGGAATCTTGCGCAATGGGCGAAAGCCTGACGCAGCAACGCCGCGTGG
>Ga0182030_10004673_pt1 | contig 29225 bp, 18 predicted proteins | sample 812S3MmetaG_FD_121299 | JGI IMG/M metagenome (GOLD analysis project Ga0182030, IMG submission 121299) | Permafrost microbial communities from Stordalen Mire, Sweden - 812S3M metaG (Illumina Assembly) | ecosystem: Environmental > Terrestrial > Soil > Wetlands > Permafrost | place: Sweden...
CGGCAACGGCAACGGCAACGGCGGCGCCGGTCGCGCCGGCCGAGGCGGCCAGGCGGTCGATCGACATCCCGGCAGATGACCTGGTCGCTTGCCTGGAACTGCTGGCGAAGCAATCGGGCCTCGAGTTCATCTACGACGCGAACCGCCTCAAGGGAGTCAAGGCCCATGGGGTGAGCGGCGAAATGACTCCGAAGGCGGCCGTCGTGAAGCTGCTCGAAGGCACCGATCTTGCGCTGACGGAGCACGGCGGCGCGATGCTGATCGCACCCGCTATCGATGAAATCGTCGTGACGGGAACGCACATCCGGGGAGAAGAACCGGTAGGGTCGGTGCTCATCGTCTATACCCGTGCGGACATCGAGCAGTCCGGCAGCGCCACATTGGATCAATTCGCGCGGAACATGGCGGAAAACTTTTCCAGCGTAGATTCCATTTCAAATCAATCGTCGAGCGTGCGTTTCTCGCCCACTCATTCGTCGAACGGGATCAATGCATTCCAAGGGGCTTCGTTCAATTTGCGCGGCCTTGGACCCGCGGCCACCCTCACGTTGCTCAACGGCCAACGTCTGGCGCCCGGCGGCCTCGACGGCTCTTTCACGGATATCTCGCAGATCCCCTTGAGCGCGGTGGATCACATCGAAGTGTTGCCGGACGGAGCGTCAGCCATCTACGGAGCCGACGCCGTGGCCGGCGTCGTCAACATCATCACGCGCAAGGATTGGACCGGCGCGCAGACCACGGTTCGCTACGGCGGCTCGACGGAAGGGGGCGCTGATGAAGCCACCGCCTCGCAGCTTTTAGGCAGATCGTGGAGTACCGGAAATGTGCTGCTCAACTATGAGATCGACGATCAGCATGGCCTGGATGCTTCGCAACGAGCCTACATTCCGCCTCTGGGAGGACCTTACTCGCTGATACCGGACAATCGCCGGAACAGCTTTTTCATCAGCGGCAACCAGGAATTGGCAGCGGCGACGAGCCTGTCGGGCGATCTGCTCTACAGCGACCGGAGGTTTTCCGATGCCAGCACCTTCGGCGGCACTGCCGATCTGCCGGTTCGGCGCACAGCCGCTTCGGGATCGGCGCAGCAATTGAGCGCCACGGCGGCGCTGGATCACGCGTTGGCGGGCGACTGGCACGCACAGCTCAGCGCAAACTATTCCCGAAACCGGCAGCTCAGCAATGCGACGACACTGATCGAGGGGTCCGGCAACCTGGGCGATGTAATTCAACAGGCCGCTTCGCCGAGCATCGTCGATGCCAATGCGATGATCCAGGGTTCGCTGCTATCGATACCGGGCGGCCCGGTCAGGGCGGCGTTCGGGGCGAGTTCCAGGACCGAGAAATACGACTCGATTGATTCGCAGACCACCTCGGGTCGAACGACAGCGTCCGGTGAGCCGACCTCCAGGCGGGAGGTCCTGAGCGTCTACGGAGAAATCGTCGCTCCCCTCATCGGCGAGGATAACGCGGTGGTTGGATACAGGCGCGTCGAGGTTTCATTGGCGGGCCGGTTCGATCACTACAGCGACTTCGGTTCCACGGCAAACCCGAAACTGGGGTTGTCATGGGAAATCATCCGCGGGGTGTACTTCAAAGGCACTTTTGGGACTTCGTTCCAGGCTCCGCTGCTGAGTCAGGTCCATATGCCGCTGAGCATCGAAACGCAGCTGCTTGCGGACGGACCCACGGGCGCAGGATCGACCGACACGCTGGTTTTGCAGGGCGGCAATCTCAATCTCATTGCGGAAAAGTCGAGATCCTTTACGGCCGGGTTCGATTTGAAGCCGGCGACGGTGCCGGGCTACACATTGGGCGTCAGCTTTTTCCACGTGAAATTCACCAGCAAAATCACCGCGCCGCCGTCGTCGTCGGGCGGCAACTATTCACTCAGCGACCCATTGCTGACGCCCTTCATCATCCACGATCCCTCCGTCGAGATGGTTCAGGGATACTTCAATAGTCCGGAATTTTCAGGCGACCTCGCGGGATTGGGGCCGTCAGCGGTTCGGGCCGTCTTCGATGATCGCTTGACCAATCTGGCGGCGACGGTGGAATCGGGGGTCGATGTCACGACGCAGTACGCCATACCGCTCGGCCGGAGCCGGCTGAACCTATCGCTCGGCGTCGAGCGCCTGATCGAAAACGCCAACCGTACAGTCTACTTCGCACCCGTGGTGTCACTGCTCAATTCCTTCGCCGAACCTCCGAAGTGGAAAGGGCGGGCGGGCGCCCTCTGGACCGAAGGTCCGCTGACCGCGTCAGCCTCGCTCAACCATGTCAATGCCTATCGGAACTCGTTGTTCACGCCGCCGCAGACCATTGGTTCTTGGACCACGGGCGATGTGTATCTGAGCTATCGGACGGGCGAAGGCTTGCCGCTGCCCCTTCGGCGATTGACCGTCGCGCTGAGTATCGCCAATATTGCCGACGTGCATCCGCCGCGAACGCAGATTCCAGCCAGCTTCACCGTCACGGGAGAGAGCGCGATTCCTTTCGATCCGGCCAATGCCTCTCCGGTGGGCCGCATGATCTCAATGACCCTCGGCAAGCGCTGGTAGCGACATGCGCAACCCGGCGGTGAAGGTCGCGGTGTGGACGGCCGCGGTTCTTGCGCTGATGGCGGTCCCCGTTCTGGCCTTTGCCCCGTATGTTTTCGCCGAGTTGGCGGCGTCGCTGGAGCCCCATGCGATCATCGATTCCGCGAAGCCGGATCTCGCCGCGGGGCATATGGTGGATGATTACTGGGCGGTGCAAAGCCTCGACGCGAACACTTACGCGATCGGCGAGCCGCGCTACTATCAGGCGAACTACTCGTATCTGATCGTCGGCGATCGGCGGGCGCTGCTGTTCGATGCCGGTTCGGGCACCCGCGACATCACCCACGTCGTCGCGGGCCTCACGCGGCTGCCCGTGACCGTGATGCCGTCGCATCTGCATTACGACCACACCGGCGGGATCGCGCCGTTCGATTCCGTGGCGATGATCGATGTTCCGTACACGCGTGCGGACGTCGCGAACGGCAGAATGACCCCCTCGCGCTATGAATACCTCGGCATGATCGACGGGATGGCGCCGCCCACGTTCACGGTAACCGAGTGGATCAAGCCGGGCGGCAGCATCGATCTCGGCGGGCGTTCGCTCAAAGTCCTGTACGTGCCGGGACACACCATGAACTCGGCGGCCTTGTATGACGAGGCGGCGCATCGGCTGTTCGCGGGGGATTTCATCTACCCGACGACGCTGTATGCCTTCTTGCCGGGAGCGAGCCTTGCAAAGTACCGATCGACGACGCGGGAACTGCTCGCGTTTCTTCCGGGCGACACGACGATATGGACGGCGCACTGCTGCCGCGCCGGCGAACGGACGTCGGCCCCGTGGCTGGGGATGAATGATCTGAACGATCTGGATCGCGCGCTGGCCGCAATCCAATCTGGCGGCGCGAGGAGCCGGGGCTTTTTCCCGCGGCATTTTGCCGTCAATCGCCAGATGACATTGGCTGCCGGCTTCCCTTGGAACAATCGCTGAGCGGGGCCGGCATTGCGTCCGGCGCCCGGCGGCCGCATGCTTGCCGGGCGCCACGCCGCAAAGGACAAGAATGATGAAACATTTGCATCTGGCCACCTTGAGCGTTTGCCTGCTCATCTTGGGGCAATCCGCGTTCGCCGCTGCCGCCGCCCCCGCCGTTGCCGCCGCCCCCGCCGTTGCCGCCGCCCCTGAGGGCCCCGGCGTCTCCGCCGACGAGGTCTCCCGATTCATCAATGCGGAAATGAAAGAGCAGCACATCCCTGGCTTGGCGCTATTGGTGTCCCGAAACGGCCAGCCCATCCGTACGCAGGGCTACGGCTTCTCCAATGTCGAATTGCAGGTGCCGGTCAAGCCGGAGACGATTTTCCAGTCGGGTTCCGTGGGCAAACAATTCACCGCCGCCGCGGTGATGATGCTGGTCCAGTCGGGCAAGGTGGGATTGGACGACCGCTTGACCAAGTACTTTCCGCAGGGGCCGGCGTGGTGGAAAGACGTGACGGTCCGCGAATTGCTGAGCCATACGGCGGGATTCACGGACTACCCGAAAGATTTCGACATGCGCAAGGACTACACCGAAGACCAGCTGATCAAAATGGTGGAGGCGGTGGGGCCCGAGTATCCGCCGGGCACCGGCTGGAGCTACAGCAATCTGGGGTTCTTGACTCTCGGAATCCTCATCCACCGGGTCACGGGCGAGTTTTACGGCGACTTTCTGCAGCAAAGGATATTCCGGCCGTTAGGGATGGCGACGACCCGAATCATCAACGAGGCTGACATCATTCCCAACCGGGCCGCGGGCTACCAGCTGGTCCAAGGTCGGTTGAAGAATCAAGATTGGGTGTCGCCGACCTTGAATACGACCGCGGATGGCAGCCTGTATTTCTCCGTTCTCGATCTCGCCAAATGGGACGCCGCACTTTACACCGAGAAGCTGCTGCGCCGATCGAGCTTGGAGCAGATGTGGACGGTGGCGGCTTTGAGCGACGGCAAGCCGAATTCAGGCCGCTACGGTTATGGATGGTTCATCGGCGATAAGAATGGGCATCACGTCGTCGAGCACGAAGGCCAATGGCAGGGTTTCGAGACGCAAATATCGCGCTACGTGAACGACAAGCTCACCGTCGTCGTGCTGACGAATCTCGGAGATGCGAGCCCGGGGAAGATCGCGGACGGCGTCGCGGCGCTGTATTTGTCGAAGCAGGCGCAATAACCTCGAACGCGATGTCACCGCCCATGCGTGGAGGGCGGCAGCCGGATCGCGGTGCGCGAGACCGCGCCCATGGTATTGCCCTTGCTGAGATTGCCGATGACCACGAAGAATTCCCGTGCGCTCTTGCGCGCGGGATTCTGGATGATCTTGACGAACACGCTGGCGCCGCGCCTGCCCTTGGGAAAGGCTTGAGCCGTTCGAAGCTGCGGCACGTAGTCTGCGCCTGGCTGCGCGGAGGAAGGTTCCGTCCACCATTCGAAAGCCGCGTCGTCGTCGAATCCGAACGAACGGCGGACGCGGATTTCCGCGAAGTTGCGGCCCGGGTAAACTGCGTAGGCGCGCGCGCCGATTTCGATCGTGTTGACACCTTCCTTATGCAGGTTCGCGCGCAAGCCGCGCGCGGGTGCCTTTGTCGTGACGAGTGCCGTCGCGGTGCCCGGCGCCGCGAGAGGTTTCGCCGCCGCGGTTGCGGTGGCTGCGGGCGTGGATGCAGGCGTGGCAGCGCCTAGGCGGTTCGTCGTAGCAGCCGCCTCGAGCCGGGATGGCGGCGACGCCTGCGGCGCCGTTCCGTTCGCGGCGGTGGGTGCTGCGCCGCCCGCCGCAGCGTTGGCGTGCGTGGGCGCAGTCACAGCGGCAGCGGCCGACCGCGCGCCGCCGACATCTCCGTGCGGTTTGGAACGCCAATCGGTGACTCCCCAAGCCGTGGCCAGGACGACCAGCATGGCGCCGAGCCAGGGGACGGCGCGGCGCGTGAGACTCCCCGGGTGCGGTGACGCACGGTCCGGAGACGCATCTCCGGCGCGGGCCAGCAGCCCTAAAAGAGTTGATCGCGGATTGATCTCGGCAATCCAATCCCGCACCGAGATCGACCGATCCTTCCTCTCCCACGCCAGCCCCATGGAGAGCGCTGCCCATTGCCGGTGGGTGAGTCCCGGCGGTCGCCGCGGCGTCATGCCGAGACTCCGGGCTTCGCTGGAGCGCTTATTTTTAAAGGGATGCTCTCCGGCCAGCAGTTCGTAGGAAAGGCATGCGAGCGCGTAAAGATCATCGCTCGGGTCCGCAGGTTGCCCGTCCAGCAACTCGCAGGATGCGTAAGCCGGCGTGAAGGAGACGGAGCCGGACTTGGCCGCACCGTCCGGGTTCGACCGATGGGACGCGGGCGAGCTCGACGTGCCGAAGTCCAGAATACGAACCTCACCCAAATTGGTGATGACGATATTTTGCGGCTTCAGATCCCCATGAATGACTTTGCGCGCATGGGCGTGCACCAAGCCGGCGGCGATGTCCCGGATGATGGGCCAGGCATATTGGCGGGTGACCGGCAGCGGATGAAATTGCTTCATCATCGCGCTCAGCGATTTGCCTTCCAACAATTCCATGGTGAAAAACGCAACATCTCCGTCCCTGTCGAGTTCGTACACCCTGACGATATTTTTGTGCGACAGGGTTTGTGCGCAATAAAATTCGCGCCGCAGCTTCGTCAGAACCTCGGGTCGCGAGTTGATATCCTCGTGCAGTATCTTGATGGCGACGTGGCGGTCGCTCTCCGGCAAATCGCAGCGAAACCGATCGCTGGCCTTGAATACCGTGCCCATCCCGCCGCTGCCCAGGCGGCTTTCGAGCGTGTATCGGTCGCGCAATACGCGGCCGGTTTCCATGGCCTGCCTGGGACTGCGGTGGTCGGCTCGCAAGGCCGCAGGCGCCGGTAGAGCCGGTTGCGAAGGAATGGGCGCCGCCGTGGCCGGCGCGGCTGGAGTAACAGGCGCGGCCGCCGGGGCGGGTGCCGCAACCGAACGAGAGGGCGAGGCCGCTGCGGCGGGGGTGGGCGTCACAGCCGAAGCGGCCGGCAGCACTGGAGCGATCTGCAGCGCGGGAGCGATGGGCGCTTGCGGCGCGGCGGGGATTGATGAGACATCGGCCGGCGGCGTGCGATCGAGGATACCGAAGGCTGCGACACCCGAGGTGCCAAGCGGGGCATGCACGAGGGACGGCGGGAGGTCGGCCGTCATGCCGTCGTCGGCGGTGTCGAGTTCGCGCTGGGTAAGCTTGGATTCAAGGGAACGGAAAAGATCCGCGGGCATCTGTCCGCTCCGGTAGCGCTGATCCAGCAGCGCCACGATGTCCCAAGCGGAGCTCGGCGAGGATTCGCGGAGGTTGGTTATCTCCTCGATGAAATCGTCTTCCGTGCAGTGCCCGCTGACGAGGGCATCGAGACGATCCTGCCAATGCAAATCCGCTTGGGTCGTCGTGTTCTCTTCAGGACAAACAGAACTTTCATTCATGGCTAGCCGTCATTCTGACCGCACGCGGCGCTTCTGTATGTAAGCCGCAATCGGAATCCTCCGCAGTTATGTAAAGCGGAAATGACCATCGAAACGCCGATCTTTCGGTATTGCATCACATGCGATTTCACACGCTTCCGACTATAGATGACGTGACGAATGTGTAACGCGGGAACCGGACATATTGCCGCCGCCGCGCGGTCGCGGGGCATGCCGGAGTGGGGTATCCTGCCCGGAATTGGACATAAGCGCCGCCGCGGCGGCGCTGCGCGATGCCGGGGGCGACATAAAGCAGCAGGGGGAAGGCGATGCCGCGTGAAAGCAATGCCCTGAGACTGGCGTTAGCCGGCCTGGCCGGTTCGAGCATCGAGTGGTATGACTTCTTTCTCTACGCGACGGCCGCGGCCCTGGTGTTTCCGACCACGTTTTTCCCGGCGACGCTGCCGCCCTTTGCCGCGCTCATTGCTTCGTTCGCCACCTTTGCGGTGGGCTTCGTCGCCCGGCCGATCGGTGCCGTGGTGTTCGGACACGTCGGCGACCGATTGGGGCGCAAGTCTGCGCTGGTCGGCGCCTTGATCATGATGGGCCTGGCAACGGCGCTGATCGGGCTGCTGCCGACATACCGAACCGCCGGCGTTTATTCGCCGCTCGCGCTGGTGCTGCTGCGGCTCGCTCAAGGGCTTGCGGTCGGTGGCCAATGGGGAGGCGCGGTGCTGCTCGCGACGGAGAGCGCTCCGAAGTCGAGGCGCGGCCTTTACGGCAGCATCGCCCAGGCCGGTGTGCCCGTCGGCGTCGTTCTGTCCAACCTCGCCTTGCTCGCGGTGAGCGGTGCCACTTCGCCGCGGGCTTTCATGGCCTACGGCTGGCGGATACCGTTCTTGTTCAGCATCGTCTTCGTCGGCGTCGGAATATTCATCCAAATCCGCATCGAGGACACGGAAGCGTTTCGGAAACTGCGGGAGTCCTCGAACGGCGCCGGGGCGCCGCAAATCCGCTCGTCAGGAATCCGCTCGTCGCCGGTGATTCAGGCGATGCGCCTTTACCCTAAGTTGATCATGCTGGCCGCCGGCGCCTACCTGTCGACGAATCTGTCGTTCTATGTCCTGATCACTTACGTCGTCTCGTACGGCAGCGGCGCGAAGGGCCTCAATCTGCCGCGAAGCACGATGCTGGCCGCGGTGCTGATCGCCAATATGGCGGCCATGCCCGCTCTGTTCATTGCGGGCCGTTTGTCCGACCGCTACGGGCGCCGGCTCGTTTTCATGGTTGGCGTCGCGCTGAGCGGCGTTTGGGCTTTCGCGCTGTTCCCGTTGATCGAAACGCGCTCGCTTCCATGGATCACCTTGGGCGTGTTCGCCGGGCTGGCTTTGAATTCCCTAACCTACGGCCCGATGGCGGCGATGTTCGCGGAACTGTTCGCCACGCACGTCCGCTGCTCGGCGGTGTCGCTCGCGTATCAGCTCGGGGCAATCATCGGCGGCGGGCTGGCGCCCATCATCGCGACCGGGCTTTACGCGTACTACCACGGCAATTTCGCGGTCTCGGTCTACGTTGCACTGGCCTGCGTTTTATCCTTGGTCTGCGCGAGCAGGCTGAAGGAGACGCGCGGTGCGGATCTGGAAATTCACGACGCGGCGACGGCGGCGGGCGTGGCGGCGGCCGCGGTGCTGCCTACCTGACGAACTCGCGGCGAGCCTTATCGCGCGGCGCGCAGCAGGACCTTGGCCTCCAACCAATTGCGGATCTCGAGCAGTCGCAGAGATTCGCTGCGCATCGCGGGACCGAGGCCATGCTTCGAGAGCAAGGTTTCGTCGGCGGGCTGCGCCGTCAGAGCGCGAAGATCGGAAGCGAATGCGGTCAGGTCGGCCGCGTCGGGAAACAGGCCCTCATCGACCAAGGTCTGGCCGTAGCGTTCGGCAGCTGCCGCAATGTCGAGGTAGCCGTACTCGGGATGGTACTGCACGCCCCAGAACGTGCCGCGGCCATGGGTGAACGAGGCGCCTTGCACGCCGAAGTCATTGACGGCGAGGATGGAGGCGCCGGCCGGAAGCTGGGAGATCTCGTCGCGATGAATGGTGGGTGCTTCGAAAACGGCGGGCTTGCCGGCAAACAGCGGATGTTCGCGGCCCGCCTCGGTGAGTGCGATGCGCCGGCCGAACCCAAACTCGCGGCCGCGGGGGTTGGCGCGCACTTCACCGCCGGCGGCGGTCACGGCGACCTGCAGTCCCCAGCAGCTGCCGAAGAACGGCACGCCGGCGGCGAACACGGCCCGGGCAAGTTCGACCTGCTGGGTCACGGCCGCTCCGCCGTTGTAGATATTGAGCGCGGAGCCCGTCATGGTCGCGCCGTCGTAGTCCTCGAGAGTGATCCCTGCGGGCAGGCGCGCTTCGGCATCGGCGGCGAGAAAGATGTCGACTTGCAGCGATGCGTCGATGTCGCGCAGCACGCGCGCGTAGCCTTGTCCCGAATCGTAGCCGAGCGCGGACCTCTGCCGGTCGCGAATCGCGGCGACGTTGCCGTCGATCACCAGGATTCTCGCGCTCACGCAGCGCTGCCTACGGCCTCGAGCTTGCCGGCGACCGCCGCGCGAAAAATGTTTTCCAACTGCGCGGCGTCGATAGGGATGGGGTTGCCGCCCGCCGACGGATCGATCGCCGCTTCGCGGCCGATGATCTCGGCCTTGTCGGCGCTGACGCCGATCTCGGCGAGGGAGTGCGGTATGCCGAGTTCGCGGCGCATGTCCATCACCCAGGCGAGGAAGCCTTCGAAGCCGGGGTCGCGCAGAGCGAGTACGCGGGCAATGACCGCTGCCTTGTCCGCAATTGCTTCGCGGTTGAATGTCATGACGTAGGGAAGAATGACGGCATTGGTCAGTCCGTGGTGGGTGTTGAACCAGGAACCGACCGGGTGCGCGATGGCATGCACGCCGCCGAGACCTTTCTGGAAAGCCGTGGCTCCCATCGATGCGGCCGCCAGCATCTGCGCCCGTGCTTCGATGTCGCGGCCGTCGGCGCAGGCTCGCGGCAGGAAACGATGGATGAGCCGCATGCCCTCGAGCGCAATGCCGTCGGCCAGGGGGTGAAAGCCCGGCGCGCAGAATGCCTCGAAGCAGTGGACGAACGCATCGATGCCGGTGGCCGCGGTCACCGCGCGCGGCAGCCCGACGCTGAGCTTGGGATCCAGGATCACGATGCGCGGCATCATCTTCGGGTGGAAGATGATCTTCTTCTGGTGCGTCTCTTCGTTGAGAATGACGCCGGCGCGGCCGACCTCCGATCCGGTGCCCGCGGTGGTCGGCACCGCCACCACCGGCGCGATGCCGTTGGGGTCCGCGCGCGTCCACCAATCGCCGATGTCTTCGAAGTCCCAGAGCGGACGGGTCTGTCCCGACATGAACGCCACGACCTTGCCGGCGTCGAGCGCCGATCCGCCGCCGAATGCCACGACGCCGTCGTGGCCGCCGGCGCGAAAAGCGCGAAGTCCCGCCTCCACGTGGCTTGCGGCCGGATTTCCGCGCACGGCGCCGAACAGCGCGGCACCCTTCAGGGAGGCGAGCGCGCTCTTGATCATCGGCGAGCCCGCGAGTCCCTCATCGGTGACGATGAGAGGACGCGTGATGCCGGCCTGCGAACAGGCGGCGGGGAGTTCGGCGATCCGGCCGGGGCCTGCCCAAATGGTGGTCGGGTAATTCCAATTGCCGCGCAAATTCGAGCTCATGTCGCAACCTTAAAGTGATAGGACTTCGGCCGTGTCAGCTGTTCGAATCCGATGCGCGACAAGGTACAGCCGCGCCCGGAATTCTTCACTCCCGTCCACGCCAGGGCGGGGTCCAGATAATCGCAGCGGTTCAAGAAAACCGTGCCCGTCTCGAGCGCATCGCCGAGTGCTTCGGCGCGTGCCGCGTCCGCCGAGAAAATGGCGGCGGTCAGGCCGAACTCACTGTCGTTCATCAGCCGCAAGGCTTCTTCGTCCGAGGCGACCGGCATGATGCCGACCGCCGGTCCGAGGTCTCTTCGCGCATGATGGACATGGAATGGTCGACATCGACGAGCACCTGCGGAGCGAGGTACGGCGTTCCCGCGGCGCTCGCCGCGAACCACGACTCGTCGATCAACTGGCGCGCTCCGCGGGCGACGGCCTCGCGCACCTGCGAGCGTACCGCGTCCGCCGCCGAGGTGCGCACGACGGGGCCGATGGTGGTCTGTGGGTCGAGCGGCGAGCCCAGCCGGTACTTTTTCGTCAGATCGACCACACCGGCGACGAATTCTTCGTAAATCGGCTTGGCGACGTAGATGCGCTTGATGCCGCAGCACGATTGGCCGGCATTGAAGAAGGCGCCGTCGGTCAGGGTATCAATGGCATGCGCCAAATCCGCATCGGCGCGCACATAGGCGGGATCCTTGCCGCCCAGTTCGAGCCCCGACATGGCAAAGCCCGCCGCCGTCGACGCGGCCACGGCGCGTCCGCCGGCGACCGAGCCCGTGAAGCAGACGCCGGCCACGCGTGCATCGCCCATCAAGCGCGAGGTGTCGGCGTGCGAGAGGTGCAGATATTGAAACACTCCGCCCGGTACCCCGGCGCTGGCGAATGCATCGAAGAACCGCTCGGCGCACAGCGGAGTCTGGTGCGAATGCTTGAGCACCACGGTGTTGCCGGCAATGAGCGCCGGAATGACGGCGTTGACCGCCGTCAGATAGGGATAATTCCAAGGCGCCACCACCGCGATGACACCGAGCGGCACCCGCTTTATCTGGCGGAGAAAACCCGGCTTGTCGGCGGGCTGCACGGAGGCGAGCGACCGGTCCGCGATGGCGAGCATGTGGCGTGCGCGCTCTTCGAAACCGCGAATCTCGCCGGGCGAGTGGGCGATGGGCCTTCCCATCTGCCAGGTGATTTCGGCGGCAATGCCGCCGGCCTCGGCGACGAAGGCGTCGACGGCTTTTCCGAGAACCTCGCAGCGTGCGGCCAGCGGCAACGCACCCCAGATGCGCTGGGCGGCGCGGGCGGCGTCCAACGATCGATCGATGTCCTTGGCGCCCGCCATTTCCCGTTCGACGTAAATCCTCCCGTCAACGGGACTGATGCTCTTCAATGTCTCGGTCATGCCTCGCGCTCAGATGATTTCGAAATATCGCGCCAATTCCCAATCGGTGATCGCCTTGCGGAACTCTCTTTCTTCCCACTGCCGGGTGGCGGCGTAGTGCCCGATGAACTCGCCGCCGAACAGCGTGCGCGCGGGCTGCGATCCGGCGAGACGCTCCGCCGCCTCGAAGAGAGTCGACGGCAGGCGCCGCTGCGGCGCATGTTCCCGGTCGTAGGAGTTGCCCGTGATGGGCGCGTCCGGTTCGATGCGGTGCTCGATGCCCCAGAGTCCGGAGCCGATGGCCGCGGCCAGCGCGATATAGGGATTGATGTCGGCGGCGGCGATGCGGTACTCCACGCGCTGGCTCGAGGCGCTGCCGCGAATGACGCGCAGCGCCGTCGTGCGGTTCTCGACTCCCCAGGTCGCGGAGGTCGGCGCCCAAAATCCCGGCACCAGGCGCGAGTAGCTGTTCACCGTGCCGCCCACCATGGCGAGAAATTCCGGCATCAATGCCTGTTGACCGCCGACGAACCATCGCATGGCCTCCGACATCTGGTGTGGTTTGTCCGGATCGTAAAACACGCTTTGTCCTTCCGCGCCGCGCAAGGAGATATGAAGATGCCCGCTCTGGCCGGGCACGCTGTTGGACCACTTGGCCATGAACGTGGCCATCAGGCCATGGCGCTGCGCGAGAACCTTGGCAAAGGTTTTGAACAAGGCCGCGCGATCGGCGGCTTCGAGCGCCTCGCAGTAGCTGAGCGCCGCTTCCAAGACGCCGGGGCCGGTTTCGGTGTGCAGGCCCTCGATGGGAAAACGCATGGCCTGGCCCAGATCGAGCAGCTCCTGGTACAGGCCCGAGTGCACGGAACTGCGCAGCACCGAATAGCCGAAGGCGCCGGGGGTCAGGGTCTTCAAGTTCCGGTAGCCCTTGTCGCGCACCGATTGCGGCGTTTCCTCGAAGACGAAGAACTCGAATTCCGCCGCCGCGTTCACGGTGTAGCCCATGCCTGCCGCGCGCTCGAGTACGCGCCGCAAGGTGCCGCGCGGACACACCGCTTCGGCGCGTCCGGCAAACTCTCCGAGGACGAGCGCCGTCTTGGGCTCGAAAGGAATATCTCGGCGCGTGGCCGGTAAAATGCGCACCGCGGCGTCGGGGTAGGCGGTGTGCCAGCCTGTGAATTTCGTGTTGTCGTAGAGCTGGTCGTTCGAATCCCAGCCGAGAATCACGTCGCAGAAGCCGATGTCCTTGTCGAGGCCCGAAAGGAACTTGTCGCGGCTCAGATATTTTCCGCGCAGCACGCCGTCGGTGTCGAACACGCCGATCTTGACGTGCTCGATGCCGCGTTCGGTCAAAAAGCCGGCCATGTCGGATTGTTGTTTCATTGCCGGATCACCGCTCCGCCCTTCATCACGAACGACACCCGTTCGACGGCGCTGATGTCCGTCAGGGGCGAGCCTGGAACCGCGACGATGTCGGCGTAGTAGCCCGGCTTCAGTTCGCCGATGCGGCCGGCCCAGCCGAGCAGCTTGGCGCCGTTGATCATGTCGGCCTGGAGCACGGCGAGCGGCTTCATTCCGTACTTCACCATCAATTCCATTTCCCGCGCCTGCGTGCCGTGGGCGAAGGGGCCTACGTCCGAGCCGACCGCGAACGGAATGCCGGCGGCAACCTGCTTCTTGAATTCCTTGATCTTGTAGTCGAGGAAACGGGCTTCGCGTTCCGCTCCCGGCCCGGGCTGGTGCGAGAAATACTCGAACACCAGGAAAGTCGGCACGGCGGGGATTTTCTTCTCCCTCATGATGCGCATGGTTTCATCGCTGAGCAGCGTCGCATGGTCGATGGAGGCGACGCCGGCCTGTGCCGCGTACAGAGTGCCGGGCTCGCCCATGGCATGCACGGCGACACCGACGCCGCCAAGCCGTGCGGCTTCATCGACGGCGGCCTTGAGCTGCGCGGCCGTGTATTGAAACGGGCTGTGCAGCTCTCCGTCCTTGAGATCGTCCTTGCCGGTTTCGTAGATTTTCGCGAAGTCCGAACCTTCCTTGTGCTGCAGGCGCATCACGGCGACGATTTCGTCGGCGGTATTGGCGTAGCTGGCATTGGAGAGGATGTGCTGCTCGGGATTGAAGCGGACGGCATCTTCATGCCCCCCGAGAATGTCGATGGCGTTGCCGGAGATCCGCAGCCGGGGACCGGGGAACAGCCCGGCATCGATGGCGTCGCGCACGGCCGTGTCCGCGGACCCCGCGCCCTCGGTGCCCATGTCCCGCTCGGCGGTGAACCCGGCGTTCAGATCGTCCCTGGCCGCGAGCAGCGCGAGCACGGTGCGCTTCGGCACCGATTCTTCGACGGTCTGCAGGTCCTCGGCACCGGGATGCAGAAACAGGTGCACGTGCACGTCGATGAGGCCGGGCAGCAGCGTGGTGTCGCCCAGTTCGATGACCTGGGCTCCCGCCGGGCGCTGCACCGAGCTGCCCAGCGCCACGATGCGTTCGCCCTGCACGAGGATTTCGCCGGGCGTCACGACGCGGCCGGTGTCGATTTCCAGCAAATGCGCGGCGTGCAGGACGATGGCATGCGCGGCGGAGGTTTCGGCAGGCGCCGACGGGAAGTACGCCGCCGCGGCGCAAGCCAGGGTGCCGATGAGCGCATTTTTTATTTTGAGCATGCGGGCAAGTATACCTTCCGGCGGCGGAATGACGCCGCTCAGCGGGCGGGCAACGCCGGCTCAGCGGCCGGCTGCATCGACTCCGTGGGCGCGCAGCACCCGCTCACCGGCCGGGCATCACCCACAGGGCGAGCGCCGATGGATGTTCAGGGTCGTGGTACACCTGATTGTCGACCCCGATCTGGCGGCGATTCGCGCCCAGCGGTTCGCCGCTGTTGGGATTCACGTCGAACCGCGGAAAATTACTGCTGGAGATATCCAACCGGATGCGGTGCCCCTTTTTGAATAGATTGGCGGTGTCGAAGGGGCGGATGAGCAGCCGGTAAGGCTGTCCGGGCACGAGCAAGTGGCGCCGCGGCGCGTCGTCCCGATAGCTCGCCCTCAAGATGCCGTCGGTCAAATTCATGTCGAAGCCCTGGGGAAATCCTGAGCTCGGCGGATAGACGTCGATGAGCTTGGCGGTGAAATCCGTGTCGGTGCCGGTGGAGGAGGCGAACAGGGTGATCTCCACGGGGCCGGCGACGGTGACGTCATTCTGCAGGGGCGGGGTTTCGAAGACCAGGATGTCGTTGCGCGCGCGCAGCGGCAGGTAGGGTGGCCGCGAGCCGGGCATGTCGGGGCGTTCGCGTTGATCGTAGGCGCCATCCTTCAGCCGCTCCGAGACGCCGCCGCCGATGGTGGGCACGGGATGGGCGGGGTCGAAGTGAAAAACACTCGGCGTGCCTTCACCGGGCGGCGGGGGTTTCGCGCCGAGCTCTCCGTCGGCATGAAGATAAAAATCGGTGCGGCGCGCCGTGGCGGGGGGCCATCGATCGGCGTCGCGCCAGATTCCGCCGTGGAACAGGTGTCCGCTGTCCTCTTTGTGGCCGTCGCCGGTTCCCATCAAAAAGTAGCGCACCGCGGGCTCCGTGGCGGCGGAGGTTTGCCGGCCCTTGAGATAATGGTCGAACCAGCGCAGGTGGAATGCCGTATCGAAGTCGGTGATCGCGGCCTCGGGCCCGAAGTTCACCTCGCCCGCGGTGTCGGCGGTGTTGCCGTGATGGGTCCAGGGGCCGATGAGCAGGTGCATGGAGGACTTTTTCAATGCGGCGAGCGAGCGGAAGTTCTCGATCGTTCCGCGCAGGTAAATGTCGTACCAGCCGCCGATGTGCAGCATGGGAATATCGGCCGTCTGGCCGTAGTACTTCTCCCATTGCATGCCGAGCGTCTGCCAGTGCTCGTCGTAGTCGGACTGCGTTGCCTCATCGAGATAGTACCCTTCGTAGTTCGGCGCGACGGCGAGCGGACTTTGGCCCTTGCGAAGCGGCAGTGCGGAGTACCAGTCGTTGACTTTCTCCTTGGAGAGCATGGCCGTGGTGATGGGGTCCTTCGAATCCTCCAGAGCCTGCGACCAAGCCCAGGTGAGCTGGCGTCCCATCTCGAAGGCACCGTCATAGCGCACCGAGTGATTCCAGGCGTTGGACATGCCTCCCATGTTCAAGACCAGGGTGGTCAAATGCGGAGGGTTCAGCTTGGCTGCGTCGGCTTGGGTGTGCGCGGCATAAGAAGTGCCGTACATGCCGACCTTGCCGTTCGAATAAGGCAGCTTGGCCGACCACTCGATGGTATCGAAGCCGTCATACGCATCGTAGTCGTAATACTTGACGAACACGCCCTCGGAGCGGTGCCGTCCGCGAGTGTCCTGGACGATGACCACATAGCCATGCTTGGCGAGGGTCTCGGCGATCGCCACGGCGGCGGGATCGGATTTGTCGTACGGGGTGCGATGCAGGAGAACCGGCAGCCGTTCTGATGCGACGGCGCCAACCTTTGCCGGGCGGTAAATGTCGGTAGCCAGCTTCACGCCGTCACGGGCGGAGACCATGACATCCGCCTGCCGCACCACGGCGGAATAAGGCTCGGGCGGTGCAGGCGTGGCAGGTGCGGTGGGCGTGGCGGCTTTAGCCGTCGCTGACGCGGCGGCCGCGGCGGTCAGGACAGCGGCGGCCAGGCAAGACGCCCATCGACATTGGCTTTTCATGGAATTCGAGCTCGCGCGGCGTACCGCTTGCGGCGTGAAGATTCCCGGCTGAAGTTAATGCAGTAGGATGCGGAACACAAGCCGCCGCCACTTCGCAGCGCTTTGTCAATAGTGTCGAAGGTGGGGTTCGGACGGCGCTGCCCGCTGGCATGATGGCGGTGTCGGTGGTCCCGACGAGCGAGGCCTATTCTGTGGACGGCGGCAATGCATTCATCGAACTGCGCGACCGGCTGCTGGCCGACGCACTGCCCCGCGACGGACACCTGGGTGACCGCCGACCCCCAGGCGAGAACGCGCACTCGCTTCACTGGCCCGCGGTGCCGCACTTCAACTGGGCGATCGATTACTTCGACCGCATCGCGGCGGGCAATGACCGGCCCGCGCTGAAGGTGGTGGACGACGGCGGCCTCGACGAGACGTCGAGCTTCGCCGCGCTCTCGCGCCGCTCCAATCAAGTGGCCAATTTCCTGGCCTCGAAGGGCATAGGCCCGGGCCATCGTGTTCTCATCATGCTGGGCAATGTGACCGCGCTGTGGGAAACCATGCTGGCGACCATCAAGCTCGGCGCCGTCATGATTCCCGCGACGACGCTGCTGCAGCGCTCGGACCTCGAGGACCGGCTCGATCGCGGTCAGGTGCGCGCGGTCGTCACCGATGCGTCACTGACCGCGCAGTTCGAGAGCCTGCCGGGGGCCCCGGTGCGAATTGCCGTCGGCGGTTCCGCGCCGGGATGGAGTTCTTACGCGGACAGCTTCGGCGCGGAAACGGTATTTCGAGCCGGCGCGCCGACGCCGGCCGAGTCGCTGATGCTGCTGTACTTCACCTCGGGCACGACGGCGAAGCCTAAATTGGTGGCGCACTCGCAGACGTCGTACGCCGTCGGCCACCTGTCCACCGCGTACTGGATCGGGCTGCGGCGCGGCGACGTTCACTTGAATTTGAGTTCGCCCGGCTGGGCCAAGCATGCCTGGTCCTGCTTCTTCGCGCCGTGGAATGCCGAGGCCACGGTGCTCGCGTACCAATACCAACGGTTCAGCGCCGCGGCGCTGCTGGATCGGCTGGTGAGCAGCGGTGTCACGACATTCTGTGCGCCGCCCACCGTGTGGCGAATGCTCATCCAAGAAGATTTGCGCCGCTGGCCGGTGGTGTTGCGCGAGGTGGTGGGTGCCGGCGAACCGTTGAACCCGGAGATTATCGAGCGCGTCCGGTCGGCTTGGGGGTTGACGATCCGGGATGGCTTCGGCCAGACCGAGACCACGGCGCAGATCGGCAATCCGCCCGGGCAGCTGCTGAAGCCGGGCTCCATGGGCAAACCCTTGCCAGGCTATGCCGTCGCCTTGGTGGCCGCCGATGGAAGCGTCGGCGATGAAGGCGAGATCTGCCTGGACTTGAAGCGGCGGCCGGTCGGCCTGATGCAGGCGTATCTCGACGATCCCGAAAAGACCGCCGAAGTCATGCGCGACGGCTATTACCACACCGGCGATGTGGCGAGCCGCGATGCCGACGGCTATCTGACCTATGTCGGCCGCATCGACGATGTGTTCAAGTCGTCCGATTACCGGATCAGTCCCTTCGAGCTCGAAAGCGTGTTGATCGAGCATCCCGCCGTCGCGGAAGCGGCGGTCGTTCCGAGCCCGGATCCGCTGCGGCTGTCGGTGCCCAAGGCCTTCGTCGTTCTGGTCGCCGGAGCGGCGCCGGACGCGGCGACCGCGCGTTCCATTTTGGACTACGTGCGCGGGCGCGTGTCGCCGTTCAAACGCATCCGGCGATTGGAATTTGCGGACCTGCCGAAGACCATTTCGGGAAAGATCCGCCGCGTGGAACTGCGCGTCGCGGAGAGCGGCCGCGCCAACGACGGCGCACGCCGCAGCCTGGAATTCTGGGAGGAGGATTTCTCTTGAGCGCGGTTCCACGCATCGTCCGCTTCCGGTCGAGCGGCAACGCGGGCGCCGCGGCCGCGGCCATCGCCGCCGATCACACCGACGGCGCGCTGACCATGCTGTTCGCTTCGGCCGACCATGATCTCGCGGTGCTCGGCAGCGAATTGGCGGCGCGAGGCGTGAGCCGGGTGATCGGCGCATCCACCGGCCGCATCATCAGCGCCGACGGCTTCGAGCCCCGCGGAATCGCCGGCTTTCATCTGCCGGCCGGGCGTTTCACCGCGGCCGACACCGTGTTCGAGGATGTCGCGAGCATGGGATTGCCCGAGCTGCGGGCACGGGTGCATGCGCTGCGGCTGGAACTCAACGAAGGGCCGGGCGCTGCCTTCGCCCATCGCTTCGCGCTGCTGCTGGTCGATGCGGAGTCGCGCTGCGAAGAGCGGCTGACGGCCGTGCTCGGCATGGAGTTGAACGGCGTGCCGCTGATCGGCGGTTCGGCGGGCGATTTGTATTTCAATCCGCTCGGCCACCCGGCGGGCAGCACGCGGTTGCTGTATCACGGCAGCGCCAAGCGCGGCGCCGCCGTCTTGTGCATGGTGGCCTCGGCTTCGCCGGTTGCCGCGTACTGCCACAATCACTATGTGCCAAGCGACAAGAAATTCGTCATCACCGACGCGGACCCGGCGCGGCGGCTGGTGCGCGAAATCGACGGCAAACCGGCCCTCGAGCTCTATGCGGCCGCCTGCGGATTTCGCCGGCCGCCCCGCGAGAGCCGCGACTTCGCTCCGTTTCCGCTGATGATCCGCATCGGCGGCCATTACTACGCACGCGGCATGCAGAGGATTTACCCCGACGGCGCACTCGAATTCGCGTGCGCGCTGGAGCCCGGCCTGGTGGTGGCGCTCGCCAAGCCCGGTGACATGGTCGCAAGCCTCGACGGCTTGTTCGACACCATGCGCCGGCGCATCGGACCTCCCGAACTCGTGATTGGGGTCGACTGTGCGGCGCGCACCGCCTACATGGAGCGCCAGGGGCTCGAAAAAGGCATCGAGGCGCTGCTGCGGGAAAACTGCGTCACGGGATTTTCCTCGCTGGGCGAGCAGTTCAACACCATTCACGCCAACAATTCCTTTACGTGTCTGGGTGTCGCGGCGCCGTCATGAGGGGGCGATGACTGCCATGAAGGCAAAAACTGCCGCGAAGGCGAAATCGAAGCGCGCCAAGCTGCCGGCGCCGCGGCAGACGGCCGGGGTTCGCGCAAAGGCTGAGAGTCGCGCAAAGGCCGGTGCTCGCGCAAAGGCCGGTGCTCGCGCAAAGGCCGGTGCTCGCGCAAAGGCCGGTGCTCGCGCAAAGGCCGAGGCTCGAGCAACGGCGGCCGCGGCGCGGCTGCGCGCCGAGAACCGGGCGTTGAAGAAATCGGTCAACGCCCTCATGGTGCGGGTGGAGAAGACGGTCGACGATCAGGGAAGCGCGTTCTCATGGTTTCAAGCGGCCGCCAGCCTGGAAGAGGCCATTCGCCAGCGCACCGAACAATACGAGCAGCTCAATCTGCGCTTGCAGGGGGAGCTTGCGTCCCGGCGCGAAATTGAGCTGGCGCTCAAGCAGGCGAAGGAGACCGCCGACCGGGCCAATGAAACCAAGACCCGCTTTCTCGCCGCCGCCAGCCACGATCTGCGCCAGCCCTTGAGTTCGGCGCTGCTGTTTCTGGAATCCATCGGCGAGAGAGCGCTCGGGGGACAGGACTTGGGCTACTTGCAGAAGGCGCGGGTGGCGCTTGCCTCGCTCAGCAATTTGCTCGACACGCTGCTGGATGTCGCGCGCCTGGATTCGGGCGGCATCGAGCCTGAATATGCCGACTTTCCGGTGAGCGCCGTACTCGACCGCATCGTTCCGGAGTTCGCCAGCGTGGCGAGTTCCGCCGGGCTCGAGCTTAGCTATGTCTCCTCGAGCGCCTGGGTGCGCTCCGACATGCATCTTCTCGAAACGGTGCTGCGCAATCTGATCAGCAATGCCATCCGCTACACGCTCCGCGGGCGGGTGCTGGTGGGCTGCCGCCGCCGCCGCGACGGATTGTTGATTTCGGTGTACGACACCGGCATCGGAATCGAAGCGGAACACTTGGAGGCCATTTTCACGGCGTATTACCAGGTGCCGGCCGGCGGCCGCGCCCGTACCAAGGGAATCGGCCTGGGATTGTCGATCGTGGAAAGAATCTCCACGCTGCTGTCGCTGAGCCGCGAGGTGAAATCCCTGCCGGGTCGCGGTTCTCTGTTTGCAGTGGCCGTTCCCTACGGCCGGCCGCGCGGCCGTACGCGTTCGCGGGCGGCCTCCGCCGGCGGAGCGGCGCGCACCCCCAGCCTTGCCATCGCCGTCATCGACGACGATCCGGGCGTGCGGCAGGGCCTGGCGGCGACGTTGGCTAAATGGGGCCATCGTCCGATCGCGGCGGCGAGCGCCACCGAGGCCGTGGTGCAGTTCATCGGCGCCGACCTGTCGCCGGACTTCATCATCAGCGACTATCATCTCGCGGCTTCCGCCAAGGGCGATGCCGCCATCGAAGAGGTGCGCCGCGAATTCGACCGCGCGCCGCCCGCCGCCATCATGACCAGCGATCCCGATCCGCGGCTGCATGCCGCGGCGCGCGAGCGGGGGTTCACACTGTTGGCGAAGCCGCTGAATCTGACCGAGTTGCGCGCGCTGCTGGAGCGCATCGCGCGTCAGTGAGGGCGCCTGCGCCTCCGGCGGCGGCGGGTCAGCGGTCGCGTCAGTAGTTGGCGTCGAGCAGACGGCGGGCCTCGAGCCCGGCCTGCATGCGGTTGGTCACGCCGAGCTTGCGAAATATCGCCGAGACGTGCGCCTTGACCGTGATCTCGCTGATCTCGAGCTCCCGGGCGATGCGCTTGTTCGACAGCCCGGTCGACAGCAGCTCGAGCACGCGCCGCTGGCGCAGCGTCAGGTCGCTGCGCGCCGCGCCCTCCGGGTTGCGCAAGGCGGCGACGATGCCGGTCGGCATGTAAGTCCCGCCGGCCAGGATGACCTTGAGTGCATTGATCAGCACCTGGCTGGGCGCCGACTTCGGGATGAACGCGCCGGCGCCGCCCATGATGGCGTCTTGCATCACTTTGGGATCGCCGACCGCGGAGACGATGACGATCGGCGTGGTCGGCGCCATGCGCCGCAGCGCATGCAGGCAGGACAGGCCGGTGGCGCCCGGCAGATTGAGATCGAGCAGGATGAGATCGAATGCGCGCTCGCGCGCCGCAGCGGCAAGGTTCGCCGCGGCAGCCGAGTTGCGGGCAGCGCTCAAATTCGCGGCGGCGCCCAAGTTCGCGACCGCGGCGAGCACCTCTTCCTGCGAGGTCGCCTCGCCGATGTCGGCGCCGGGGCAGGCCTGAGGCACGACCGCCCGCAGAGCATCGCGGTACAGCGGATGATCGTCCGCGATCAGGACGCGCGCGGGCGCGGCTGCGGCATTCGGCATGTTCATCGATTCGATACCAAAGTATTAGTCCGTCTGCTCCTTTGGACTTATACCTTAAGTTGCACTCCGGCGGTGATACTGGCCCCAAGCCCGCTTAGGGCTCCACCAGCCCGCCGCCCCAAAAGATCTGTCCGGAGTCCCCATGAATACCGCTGCCGCATCGACTGCTCCAAGAAACGCGCTCGCCAACGACCTCGGGTCGATCATGCCGGCCAACGCCGCTTTCCTGGCCAAGCCGCGCAAGTTGTTGATCGACGGGGAGTGGGTCGCGGCTGCCAGCGGCAAGACCTTCGAAGTCAGAGATCCTTCCAGCGATCAAGTCATCGCCCACTGCGCCCTCGGGGACGCCGCGGATATCGACCGGGCGGTCGCCGCCGCGCGCCGCGCCTTCGAAGCCGGCGACTGGGCGCAGATGAAGCCGGTGGACCGGGAGCGGGTGCTGCATAAGCTTGCAGACCTGATCGAGAAGCACGCCGACGAACTGGCGGAGCTCGAATCCATCGACAACGGCAAATCCGTGGTGATGGCGCGCCATGTAGACATCAAGCATGCGCTCGAAGTGTGGCGCTACATGGCGGGCTGGCCCACCAAGCTCGAGGGCAAGACCTTGCCGCTGTCGGGCACTTTGGTTCCGGGCCAGCAGTACGCGGCCTTTTCGTCGCGCGAGCCGATCGGCGTCGTGGGCGCCGTCATTGCCTGGAATTTTCCGTTTGTGCTCGCGACCTGGAAATGCGCTCCGGCGCTCGCCGCCGGCTGCACGGTGGTGCTCAAGCCCGCCGAAGAGACGCCGCTGACGGCGCTGCGTCTCGGCGAATTGGCGCTGGAGGCGGGGTTTCCCAAGGGCGTGCTCAATATCGTCACGGGCATGGGGCCCACCGCCGGCGCCGCGCTATCCGCGCATCCCGACGTCGACAAGATCACCTTCACGGGTTCCACCGAGGTCGGCCGGCTGATCGTGCAGGCTGCCGCGGGCAATATGAAGAAGGTGACGGTGGAGTTGGGCGGCAAGTCGCCGTCGATCATCCTTCAGGACGCGGACTTGGATGTGGCGATCCCGGGAGCCGCGAGCGCCATTTTCTTCAATCAAGGACAGGTTTGCAGCGCGGGTTCCCGGCTGTACGTGGCCGCGCAGCACTTCGATCGCGTGGTTGCCGGCATTGCGGATCAGGCGAAGAGCATGAAGGTGGGTCCGGGCCTCGATCCCACCGCGCAAATCGGACCTTTGGTGTCCTCGATCCAGCGGGAGCGGGTCACTCGCTACCTCAACGATGGGGCGGCGGGGGGTGCGAGCGCGGCGGCGGGCGGCCATGCGATGGCCACGCCCGGCTACTATGTCGAGCCGACGGTGTTCGTCAACGTGAACCAGCAAATGTCCGTGGTACGGGAGGAGATCTTCGGGCCGGTCGTGGTCGCGCAGCCCTTCGAGGACATGGCCGATATCGCGCGCATCGCCAACGATTCGATCTACGGGCTGGCGGCCAGCATCTGGGGACGGGACGTCGGCAAGATTTTCCGGCTCGCGCCCAAGCTGCGCGCCGGCACGGTCTGGGTGAATTGCCACAACGTGCTCGATGCGACCATGCCGTTCGGCGGCTTCAAGCAGTCGGGGTGGGGCCGGGAACTCGGCGGCGAGGCGGTTTATTCCTATCTCGAGAGTAAATCCGTCTGCATCAACATCACGGCATGACGGGCGTCCCACTTTAAGTTCGAGGGAGTCATTTTGCATAAAAAAATAGCGCTCATTGCCAACGGCAATCGGCTGTCGATAGCGGCCGCGGTCATGACATTGCTGGCGGCCGCCGCGCATGCGGATAATCCGCCCGCCGATGCCGACGGCATCCAGGAAATCGTCGTGACGGCGCAAAAGCGCTCGGAATCCCTGCAGAGCGTGCCCGTGTCGGTGACGGCGCTCACCAACGCGCAGCTCGGCCAGCTGAAGCTCGACACGCCGTCGGACCTGGTCACGCAGGTGCCCAACCTACAGGTGAACGGCATCGTCGGCGAGGGTTCGCCGCTGTTCTCGCTGCGCGGCGTATCCATGTTCGATTACAGCCTCAATCAGTCGAGCCCGGTGGCGAGCTACATCGATGAGGTCTACAAGGGCAATTTCACCTTGTTCGGCGTGGAGCTCTACGACCTCGAGCGGGTCGAGGTGCTGCGCGGGCCGCAGGGGACGCTGTACGGCAAGAACACCACGGGCGGCGCCATCAACTTCATCACCCATAAGCCGGGCTTCGATACCGAGGCCGACATCAAGGTGGGCGTGGGCAATTACAATCGCCGCGAAGTGGAGGGGGATTTCCAGACCGCGGTCATTCCGGAGCGGGTTGCCGTGCGCTTCGCGTTCACCTATACCAAGGTGGATGGCTTCATTCAGAACGTGAATCCGGGGTCTCCCGATCTCGAGGGCGTGGATCAGTACGGCGTGCGGCTGTCGCTGCTCTACAAGGCGAACGACGATCTCGAATTCACGCTGCGGCTGTCGAAGAGCATGCAGGACCCGCAGAACTACGCGATCATTGACGGCCGCATCCCGCCGCCGTCGCCGGGCAATCCGGGCGGCGTGGGCTTCACCGGTTATTTCCGCACGCAGGACGGCAGCTACACCGGAGTGCCGCTCACCAATTACCAGATCGCGCAGAACTACACGCCGCGGCGGCGGCAGGACAACGACGCCATCGCACTGACGGGCGAGTGGACGGTGTCGCCGACCAACAAGTTCACCTCCATCACGTCGTGGGACGAGGGTGCGTTGTTCAATCCCGAGGGAACGGACGGCGCGCCGTACGACATCTGGAAAATCCCATACACCGGCAAAACCCGCCAGGTCACCCAGGATCTGCGCCTGACCTCCACCGGCGACATGCCGCTGAGATATATCCTGGGCGCCTACTATCAGCACGAGATCATTTTCAACTCGACTGAAAACGAGATCTTCACCGATCCCGCGTTCAATACCTTCAACGACTACCGCGATTGCGCCGCGAGTTCATTCGGTCCGGGCGCGGGCTACAACATCGGCTCGAACATCAATCTGGGCTGCGATTACTACAATTCGTTCGACCAGATCCGCAACAGCTGGGCGGCCTATACCGACGACAGCTACAAGCTGGCGGACTGGATCACCGCGCGCGCCGGCCTGCGCTACAACCACGACAACGGCGCGCAGAAAAACGCGCTCGACCAGCTGCGCGGCAGCGATCAGGTTCCCATCGCCAATCTGGGCTTCTTCAGCCAGCAGCCGAACGGCACGGTCGGGCCGACTCTGGCGTTGCCGGGCTCCCCCGACTACAGCCAGCTGGTCAACCAGACGCGCAGCCAGTTCCTGCACAACACCGCCGTGACCGGCCGGGCCGGCATCGATTTCACCTTGACGCCGGATGCGCTGCTGTACGTCAACTACAGCAAGGGGTACCGCTCGGCGGCCTTCAACGCGCAGTTCCTGTTCACTCCGGGCGACCTGACCACGGTGAAGCCGGAGTCGCTGGATTCCTTCGAGGCGGGATTCAAGACGTCATGGCTCGACCATCGGGTGCAGGTGGACGGCGCGGTGTTCCACTACCAATACAAGGATCAGCAGATCATCAACGTGTACCCGACCGGCCAGCAGCCGCTGATCAATCTCGGGAAATCGAAGATCGACGGCGGCGAGATCGAAATAGTGACCCGCCCGGTCAGGACTCTGACGCTTCGCGCCAGCGCGGGATTCCTGCACAGCGACGTGCAGGACGGCGAACTCGCCACCGGTTCGGTCGACGGGCAGGAGCTGCCCTATGCGCCGCATGTCTCCGGCACTGTGGCCATGGACTGGGAGGCCTGGTCCACCGATGCGGCGAAGGTCAACCTGCACCTCGACACGAATTACAATTCGAAGCAATTTCTGGCGCTGCCCAACGAAGATGCCATATCGCAGAGCGGATATTCGCTGTTGAACGGGCGCCTCAGCCTGCTGTCCGGCGACGACAAGTGGGACGTGGGGGTGTGGGGGCGCAACATCGCCAATAAGTTCTATCTTACCAACGCCGTCGACGTGCAGGGATTCGGGTTCGACTATCGCCATGTCGGTACTCCGCGTATGTTTGGCGTCGATGCTCACTATCACTACTAGCGGCCGAACGGATTAAGCTCGCATGAGCTTCGCCAGCGGGTCGCCGGCATTGAGTTTCGTCTCGGGAACGAGCGCGTCGCCGCTGCTCTATCGGACCGTGGACGGGGTGCTCAAGGCGGCCCTCGAGACGACACCCGAGCGCGATGCGCTGGTGGTGCCGCCGCAGTCGATTCGCTTCACCTTCGCCGAATTGGACCGGGAGGTCGAGCGGGTCGCGCGCGGCATGGCGGCGCTCGGCCTCGAGCCCGGCGACCGCATCGGCATCTGGGCGCCGAACTGCTGCGAGTGGGTGCTCACCATGTTCGGCGCGGCCCGCGCCGGCTTGGTGCTGGTCAACATCAATCCCGCCTACCGCAGCGCCGAACTCGAGTTCGTGCTGCGCCTCGTCGGCTGCCGCGCGCTGGTGTTCGCGCCGCGCTTCAAGACCAGCGACTACGGCGCCATGCTTCAGTCGCTGATTCCCGAGCTTTCGGCGGCGGCGCCGGGCGGCCTCGGGAGCGCGGCCTTCCCGGAATTGCGCTTGCTGGTGCAGTTGGGCGGCGAGCCGCTGAGCGGAACGCTGTCGTTCGATGAGCTCAAGAACGCCGGCAGCGGTCCCGGGGAAATGCCCGGCGGGCCGCGCGACGCGGATGAGATTTTCAACGTGCAGTTCACCAGCGGCACGACGGGGACGCCGAAGGGCGCGACGCTGACGCACTTCAATCTAGTGAACAATGGCTTCTTCGTCGGCGAAGGGATGAAGCTGACGCCGGCCGACCGGGTGTGCATTCCGGTGCCCTTGTACCACTGTTTCGGCATGGTGCTCGGCGTGCTCGCGGCCATGACCCACGGCGCGGCCAGCGTGCTGCCGGGCGAGGGCTTCGATGCGCTGGCGGTGCTCGAGACCGTGACCCGGGAGCGCTGCACCGCCTTGCACGGCGTGCCGACCATGTTCATCGCGGAGCTCGAGCACCCAAGGTTCGGCGAGTTCGACTTGTCCTCGCTGCGCACCGGCATCATGGCCGGATCGCCATGCCCGATTGCGGTGATGCGGCGGGTCGTTGCCGAGATGCACATGCCGCAGGTGACCATCTGCTACGGCATGACTGAAACCAGCCCGGTCAGCTTTCAGAGCCAGACGGACGATCCGCTCGAGCGGCGCGTGCGCACCGTGGGCCGGGTGCATCCGCACGTGCAGGTGAAAATCATCGATGCGCAGGGATGCGTCGTCCCGCGCGGAACGGCCGGGGAACTGCTGACCCGCGGCTACAGCGTGATGCGCGGCTATTGGGACGATGCCGAGCGCACGCAGCTCGCCATCGATGCGGGCGGCTGGATGCATACCGGCGACCTGGCCGTCATCGACGATGAGGGCTATTGCAACATCGTCGGCCGCGTGAACGACATGATCATCCGCGGCGGGGAGAACATTTCGCCGCGCGAGATCGAGGAATTTCTCTACCGCCATCCAGCGGTGCTCGACGTCGCCGTGGTCGGCGTCCCCGACGCGAAGTACGGCGAGGTTGTGTGCGCGTGCATCCGCCTGCGGGAAGGCATGAGCGCGAGCGAAGAGGAGATTCAGGAGTTTTGCCGCGAACAAATCGCGCACTACAAGGTGCCGCGCTATGTGCAGTTCATGGGTGCCTTTCCGCTGACGATCAGCGGCAAGGTGCAGAAGTACTTGATCCGCGAAAGCCTGCGTTCCGTGCTCAATCTGGCCGAGGAGGAGCACGCATGACGCACGACGTCATCGTGTGCGGGGCGGGACCTGCCGGGAGTGCGACTGCACGCCGGCTGGCAAGTGGCGGAGTCCGAGTCGCGCTCGTAGGGATGGATTCGCGGCGCGGCTGGGAAGGACTTTCCGCGCGCAGCTGCGCCTTGCTCGTCGAGGAAGGCTTCGGGGAGGGCTTGCAGGAGAGCCAGGAGGACGGCTTGCAGGAGGGTTCAGGCGAAGCGGCGCGGATCATCGCGGGACCGTTTGCCCGGCGCGGGGAGTGGGCGAATGGGCGCTCGGTGGAAGGCACCGAATGGCTGGTGGAGCGCTCGCACCTGGCGCGGGCGCTGCGCGCCGGCGCGATGGCGGCGGGCGCCGACTCGCGCATGGACGTCGCAACCCAAGTGCGGCGTACCGGCGATACGTGGCAGGTGCGGCTGCGCGGCGGCGATGCGCTCGCGGCGCCGCTACTCGTCGATGCCCGCGGGCGCCGCGGTGCGCAGCGCCGGGGTCCGCTGCTGCTCGCCATCGGTCAACGGTTCCGCTTGCGGGAAGCCGGCGGCGTGGCGGGCACCGGCATCGGCGCCATCGATGCCGGCTGGTGCTGGTGGGCTCGGAACGGCCATCTGTTGTGGGTGCAAGTCGTCGGGCTGCCGCGCGCCGCTCACCCGTCGACCTGGGTTCGGCGCGCGGCGGCGCAGATTCCGGCGCTCGCCCGCGCGCTCGCCGGAGCGTCGGCCGACGGCGAGGCGGTGGCGAGTGCCGCTCATGCGCGGCTCGGCGCCGCGGCCGTGGGCCTTGGACGGTGGCCGGTGGGCGATGCGGCGCTCGCGCTCGATCCCTTGTCCGGCCAGGGCGTGTACGAAGCCCTGCGCGGCGCTCGATTGGTGGCGACCGCCATCCAATCGGTGCTCGGCGGCGGGGATGTCCGGCTCGCGCAGCGCTTCATCGCGGAACGGCATGAGGCGGCGTGGCAGCGCGGCGTGCGGGCGGCCGCCGGCTTTTATCGCGAGAACGAAGCACGCGGCGGCTTCTGGACGGACACCGCCGCGGCCTACGAGGCCTTGCTGCCGCCCGGCGGCGCGGGCATGGGGCTGCACGTCGAGGCGCGCGTCGAGCGACGGCCGGTGCTCGACCGAGGGCGCATTCTCGAGCGCGACGTCATCGTCACCGCCGCGGAGCCGCGCGGGGTGTGGCGTGTTGCCGGGGTGCCCGTGGCGGAGTTGAAGGGGTATCTCGAGACCGCTGCGGCCGCCACGCTTCCGGGTGCC
>Ga0182030_10004674_pt1 | contig 29222 bp, 32 predicted proteins | sample 812S3MmetaG_FD_121299 | JGI IMG/M metagenome (GOLD analysis project Ga0182030, IMG submission 121299) | Permafrost microbial communities from Stordalen Mire, Sweden - 812S3M metaG (Illumina Assembly) | ecosystem: Environmental > Terrestrial > Soil > Wetlands > Permafrost | place: Sweden...
CCTAGGTAGATATAGCCCCTGAAAGGGTTCTTCAAATCTCCTGGACTCGCTAAAATTCTTTAAATTTAGTGCTGTTAGCATAGCAATTATAGTGACTAAGACACTGCTTTACAGGCTTTGCAAATAAATATGCCGTTACAGGGCCTTATAGTGTATTTATAGGGCCTATACACTAAAATACCGAGACTTTTTACTGGAACCTTCGTAGAATTTGAACAGGAATTCCAACTTGCAGTCGCGTTTTACCGGTTCAGGCGAAATTGGGCGGGGGAAGCCAACATTTGATAAAACCGCACCTGGAGTTTGATTCTCACCAGCAGCTGCGGCTGATGTTTCAATTCAGTCCCGCCCACAGCCTCGTCGTCTCCTACAAGTATGTCCAATCTCGAATTTCGCTGTTATCTTCTCCTTCCACCTGCTATGGTTTCCTTCGATCCATCAATCCTTCTTGCATCACTCAATCGCATGCCAATCGGGTGCCATCAAGCGTGATTCTCCCGCGCCATGTGCAATGTCCTCCTACCTCTCCGATCTCGAACACAAACGAATAGAAGCTAGAGTGCATAGAGACCGAGTGACGGAGACACATTTTATATCCGATATCCGCAAGTGAATACGGAGGACAGCTGAGAAGAAGACATGGAGGGTCAAGGAAGTCATTGGCCGAGGGTCTTTTGGCCAGGTGAGGCTTGAGGTCTGTGAAGATGGGCAGAATATCGCTAGGGAGAGAGCTGTGAAGAAAATCACCCTCGATTTAGCTTCTGCGGGGAATAAGCGGGATAAAGACACCTTAAAGGCGAGGCAATATGAGAATGAATTGAAGGCCCTGCTCGAGTTCTCCAAGCCGAAGGTATGTGTGCGAAGATTCCTGGGAAATTTGTAGGGAGCTGACAGAATCCAGTACAGAGAAATGTCAGTTTTTGTCGAATTTCTGGGGTGGTTTGAAGATGGCTTTGATTTGTTTATTGCCATGGAATATCTCTGCCTAGATGACTTGGAAAAGAATCTCCCAGCGAGTGGGAAGTTGCCTGAAGGGGAGGTGAAAGTGATCACGAAGCAGATTTTGGATGGGCTAGAAATCATGCATCTGGAATCTTTTGCCCATAGGGATTTGAAACCTCAGGTAAGCATTTTTCTCTTCTCCGATTCCCATATCTATTGGGCGTGTTGTTGACGCCTCTTAGAACGTCCTTGTCGCTCAAGGATCTCCGAACTGGTGGATCAAACTCGCTGATTTTGGTTTGACCAAGAGACTTACGGAATCGACTCAATTCAACACCCATGCAGGAACTCTCGCCTACATGGCCCCTGAGATGTTAGATAAAGGAGGGGATAACTCAGATTATACCCACGCAGTGGATATCTGGGCTTTGGGATGCATTGTCTTTCGCCTTCTTACCAACTCTGTCCCATTCCCATCTGCTTGGGAACTCTTCAAGTATTGCGACGACCCATCTGCCTTCCCCTCTGAGAAGCTATTTGCTTGCGAGGCGAGCTTCTTGAGCGCTGATTTGATCATGAAATTACTGAAAGCACAGCCGACGGAACGGCCGACCTCTTCTCAGGCTTTAAAGCACCAGTGGCTTCCTTCAGGTATGTTAAGATGGTTGTGGATGAGGACAATTTTGTTGACTTGATTCTCAAAGACGCCGCTAGTTTGAAAGGATCGGAAAGATCTCGTGCATCCACGGACTCGGAACGATTGATGGTGCTCGAAGACACTCCCCACCCTGTTGTGGATCTCAAGCGCAAAAGTGCTATGATTGCTCCAGAATCGCGACTGGCTGGACAGGAAGTGTCAATTGGGGGTTACGATACAGCTACCAATCCCGCGCTCAAGTCCTTGGTGACCTCGCCCACTACTACCGACATATTAAGGCAACCGCAAGGTAAGACTCTGATTAACTTACCCTCTCGGCTCAGCGGACTGATGTCAGACGGGCCAGTTCCTCTATCAAAACCTGAGAAAGATCAGAATGGGCCTCGAACTGTCGACAGGCAATACCTTGTCGCCTCAAAATCACAAGCGTCTCTAAATACCCCGTCTCGCGAACCCTCGCCGTTTCGACAAGGTTCACCGTTTATACAGGAATTGAACCAAAAGATGGGGAGGACATCTCCCGAAGAGCTTACACCAAAAACAATCTCACCGAAGGATGCAGTTTTGTTTCACCCAGAGAGTGAGGAGGATGCCAACATATCCTTGTTTTCTACCCAGAGTGCCCAAAGCCAACCTGCAAAATTCCGCGAGAAGCCTAAAGGCTCTTCGGAACTAGATAATAGTGTATCTCAGCAAGTCTCTACCACTCTACCGCCTATTAAGGAAGCAAAAAACTCGCTATTAATGGAATATTTTGAAGGGGAGAAAGGAAATGAAGCAGACTCTCCACGCCCATCTGTCAGAGTCAAGGTCACACCGTCCTTGAAGAACAAGAGTCGATCCTTGGACAACAATTTTCAAATCCCCGAACGAAAAGAAACAAGGAAACCCTTGTCTACGAAACAAATCCAGCTGTCTCCCAACGTCAATACGGACGACTCTCCCGAAGATGAAGGTGAAGGTGAACCTGGACGTGGCAGAGAAAATGAAAGCCTTCCACCAGGTTCTCTTGCCTGTGATGAGCTCCCCGAGAGGAAGGAACCCACTGCTGCGGCCAACCTTCGTGGATTTAGTACTCGACGGCACGCCGCACAGCAAAAGGTCGTGCCACTGCTCTCTCCCTCTGGGAAAGATTTACCCGAGGATCCTTTCTTAACCGCTTCAGCAGTCATACGAGACCCTATGAGAACTCAAACCCCTCCAAGTCCAACTGGCTACCCTCGAAATCTCCCAGAAGGATGGAAGGCTCAGTGGAACGAAGAATACAGACTATGGTATATCTGTCTTGGTCGCTTTGCACTCGTTATCTCTAACCAAATTCTAGGTTCTATGTAAATATTTATACTTTTAAATCGCAATGGGAAAAGCCCACTGAACCGAATTACCCACCTTACGATGGCGATGCTGTCCATACCGAAACCACATTAGAGAAGGACAACATTTTGCCGGACCCACAGGCGCTGCTCTTTCCAGAAGACGTTGAGAATGATGATCGGTTAAAATCCCCCGACATCAACGATGGGGATCGGAACAACATAGCTTCACCTAGTGCAAGTGCAACTTCCAGAGCTAAATCTCTCGGTCAGGCGAGACGGGAGAGTATCAAAGCTCGTCGTGCCCGAAGGGAAGAGGATCGTGCACGAATGGAAGAGGCTCGTCAACTTCAGGAAGATTATGAATCTTTGGAAAAGGATGAAGATTTGAAGCCAGTTTTCCTCAAAGGACTATTTAGTGTATCTACGACATCTAGCAAGCCAATTTCAGTGATTCGGGCCGATATTATTAGGGTTCTTGTCCAACTCGGAGTGGAATTCACCGAGATTCGAGGCGGGTTTAGCTGCCGACATACATACTCGGTTGGCCTTAAAGACTACACGGGCGCCATCACATCGGAGATATCGAATCAAGATTCCTCAGCGATGAAAAAAGGAGAGAATACAAAAGGTCAGCGGGAGCGACCGATGGAACTTGGTGGCATCATGCATCTTGAATTTGAAGTGTTTATTATCAAGGTGCCGCTGGTCAAACTGCACGGAATACAGTTCAAGGGGCTTACTGGCGCTACTTGGCAGTATCAGAATATTACAGACAAGATACTGAAAGAACTCAGACTTTGAAATTTCAGTGAGAGACTACTAGCTAGTAGTCCGATGCGGTATTCTTCACTCGCTGGATCAGAAGGCCGTTCTCAATATGGTTTCTGGCAGACAGTTCTAATTCCTCATTTTTTGATCCGCTTCACGAAGACTTCTAGGTTATTATGGAGCTGCGGGTCGAACAATGGACCTAGGCGCCTGAACATAATTAGCAGGAGATTGGAGTACGCTTGGGAAAGCTATGAGAAGGCCAAGAATAAGAAATAGATCAAGAATAGCGACGCAGAGTGCATCTCTAGGTATTCCAAAGAACGATTTTAAGTGAGAAAAGTCTTAGCATGACAAAATTTTGCAGCTTGGAGAGACATCCTGAAAAGGTCAGGCAGTAGCTGAGAGCAAGAATTTATTTCCGTCTGTCTAATGCAGACATTGCAGAGTACCTCACCTTTTCTATCTCAACTCCCCTTATCTGAGACATAGTAACACTTTCTCTCCCTCTTGTGTCTTCCATTAAATGAGTTTTCTATGAAGCTATCTCCGCCTTAACATCCTCGTCATCCATCGCATTCTTAAAGTCAACAACATGCACCCTTCCACCATCTACCACCACGATATTATGTCTATTTAGATCCTCACGTAAAATGCAAAGAGTATGAAATCGACTCACCGCTTCCCCACAAGCAGTAATATCCTCAATTCCCTCTCTTCGCTCCTCCACTTTCTCAATACGCATACCCACGACCCTTCCATTCTCAGCGAGATGACCAAGAAAGGCAGGAGATATCGCTGCAAGATGTGAATATTACTATCTTTCGTTCTCAAGTTTCTCATGTATATATGTTTTTTTTTATAAGATGGATCTCAAATTCAAACCGTGCGGGTTTAGTAACTACTTCTTGTTCTTTTTGTCCTTTAGATTCAATGATACGGATACGAGCCCGAAACGATCTGTCTCTTTGAAACCAAGAACATCAATAAGTTTGGGAATTGGGATACCAGATTCCGGTTACGGCTGCTAAAGGCGTTGAGGAAGTGGTGCAGGTTGGTTCGCTATTGGCGGAGAGGGTAATTTTCATTGTTAATCAATTACCAGGCGGGAATGGAGGAAGACTTTCCAGGAGCACTGGTAGGAAACAGAGCATTTCATTGTAGTCGTATGTGCTGGGTTGGATTCTGACGTCTGGTTCCTACTCGGTGGCCATTTTATGCAGGGAAAGATGATGTGCCTCATTTGCTTGGGGTTTTCACAATTGGGAAATCGTGCGAGTAGGTTAGAGAGGCTTTTAGTTAGAGGGAAGATTCTGAAACTGAATTCGGAGGAGGGGTGTCACTGGGAGCAGCATCATCGCTTGACCCTAACTTTTAGAAAGCTGAAGGGCCCAATGGCCGAAAATTCAATGATAAAGTGCCCCTTTAACCAATTTGGTCTTAGATCTATATCCTTTTAGGCCCTTTTGGGAGAGGCGACCAAGCATCTGAAGAAAGATACTCGACGTTCTTCATGCGTCAAACAAAGTAAAGTAGCATAGCATCGAAACGCTTCCAAACTCCAAGCCACCTCGATTACAATTGGACTCTGACACTTTCAACTACAGATCCAACATTAACTCTCTTGACCCAGACTCTCCCCTTGAAACCGATACTTTGAATCTATTCACCATCAGCAATATCCACAGAACCCAAACAAAGCCTATCCTTACACTCACTGGATCTCCTCCCATCCCCCGTCTTATCCACACCCCTGACCCTATCCGCCCTCACAATCTCCTCCGTAAACGCCCTCAACTCCTTCAACTTTTGCTCCACATCCCCACTTTCCTCAAAAGCCTCTTTCGACAGTTTCCCATATTTTTCTTTGATATATTCAATACGATCACTAGCTTGCTGTCTCGCAACCAAAGGCCTGAAACCCGCATTAACAACCGCTAAACTTCTAATAGTGGCATCACAATCCATCGCCTCCAACAAATTCCCAGGTAATGCCCCATAACCCCCGGGTAACGACCCATGCAATTTCTCAAAAACCAGCTCCAAGTCGTTCTTTTTTTCTTCGGAGAGTATATTAGAGGGAAGTTGGAAGATTGTTTTATCGACGAGCCCGTTGGCGTTGTGTGCAGCGACGTTTCCGGCTTGGACTAAGGAGTTGTCGACTTTAAGATAGCGATTTTGGGAGAGGTCGAAGAGCGTTCGTTTGGCCAGCTCGAGGTTGCGGATGCGTATTGCGAGGCCGATGGTGAAGATTGGTTGTTTAAGTGCTCGTTCCCGTTCGAGTTCTGCTACTTGGGCTTGAAGTTGGGAAATGATGGCTGCTTGGCGAGTTATTGCTGATGTCGGGTCCTGGGGTTGGGATTTCTGTTGGATGGGGGTCGAGAGTTTGTGAACCAATTCTTGTTTCTCTAGCTCCTGGTTTCGGGATTGTAAGGCTTTGCACTCTTTTCGAGACTCTGCGGTATTGAAATCCTTGGCGTCCAACTCCTCCTGCATGATTGCTTTCTCTTGCTCGTGATCTCGAGACTGACGCTGTAGCTCTGCTTTGATCTCGTTATTATACGCTTTTATCGATGCAAGATTGACTTTAGCGGTTTCTGCCTCGGTTCTTGCAGTCAAAAGCTCAGAGGTGCGTTGTTCGAGCTCCTGCTCCAGAACCTTGCATCTTGCTTGCAAGGCTTCACATCTTTCTGGTGTCCAGATCGGTGGGAAATCATTGTTTTGGACAGTGAGCGCGTTAAAATCTGAGGCAATATCGGAAGAAACTGTGATCAAAGACATAGGGCCTTTGTCTAGGGCTGTTGAGGTGCTTGATACTTGAGAGTTTGTGTCGGTGACCTTGGTGATGGAGGTGGAGTCATCAATGAGGCAATCTGAGATTACTCATTGGGACATAAAGAGGATTCGGCAAGATTATAGGACAAAATATGAGCTTCAACGGCTGTAACCTTGAACTTGAGCGACGAATATCAGATCCAAAATTGGGGTTATCAAGCGAACATTGCGCTTTCTCAGTCCTAATAGGGGATTCCAATTCACAAGTTAACTCTAGAACATAGAAAATAAGATGTAAGCACAGAAACCTTATATGAGTGGGAATGAGGAAACCTGTTGTAATGACAAGGCTGAGAGGGTTGAGCGAGGTTCCGATTAAGGCTGGTAATCGACCTAGGAAGCACGTGATGGCATTTTGATTATCTCAAAACTTATGGGAGAGTTGATTCCGAAGGTAAGAACTTCGGTAATTAGAAGACTGAATGTAGATTTTCTAATACATTTCAGATTACAGAGAGAATTCTGTGTCCATTTCTTAGCAAATAGGTGAACATTTGTGACCAGGAGCATGTTAACATAAGCACAGCTGCAAAAGAACCATGCGAGGTTGTGATACGACTTAGGTTAGATCTCAAATTCTTTTTCCCTGTCGCTCAAGATTTTAGGTAGTAGGAATTATTCTTGTGGATCTGAATAAATAGGGCCCTCCGATATAGAAGTCTATGGTGAGCAGCTAGTTACCGAGAAAGAAAGCGTCAGGACGATTAACACATGGACAGGAGCGGTTTCTACATATTGAGAGCCACACTTTTAGGATGGAAATTACGCCATGGAGACCTAGAAGGCCGGAGACTGTAGGCGGAGTACAAGAGCGGGTTCAAAATAGATTGAAAGCTAAAAGGGCATTGCATGGTAGGCCCTTGGGTGTTTATCATGAGAGTTGAAACATTAGTCTCGCTCTCCGATCGCTCGATTCGGCTGAGGAAGGGCTTCCAGCTTTCATTGAAGAAGCTCCTACTGGTAAACCTTTGTATGAGACAGTGACAACGGATGATTTTTGTTTATACGCAGACAAATGTGATGGAGTATGAAGGACCTCGCTTGACAAAAAAATATTGTTTCTGGTTGATTCTTATTGTGAGAAGTGGGTGGGAACTTAGATGTGATTTTTATTTGAGCATGAGGAAGCTTGTCTCCGCATGTTGAAACAAGTAGTCTGAAACAGAAAAAAGGAAGTCTTGCCAAACATCATGACTAGGTGAGTTTTCATTTCTTGATTGCTGGGGTGTCATTAGAATACGGAATGTGCATTCAGGGATACTCTGACAAATTCTGCCCGCTTATACGTTGATTCCAATTATTGGATCGGATTGAGATTCACATCTGAAGAATTAGCAATTCCATTCAGCTATGTAACATATTCAGCGAAGAACATGACGAGCTCTATCGAAGCTGTAAACAGAATGACCAGCGAACTGTCTCAAGCACATGACCGCGTGAGTGCTCTAGCAATTGATGGTTTGGTCGCCTTCAATTATGTATTTGAACAAAAATCCAAACATGACTCAGACAACTCCTGGCGAATGAGTGACTAACGACGTCCTTTGTATCGATCCACTTCTACAATTTGCTCTGTCAAACGCTCCAACCTTTCAAGCATACCCTCGACGTCTGAATCCTCTTCGAAATCATCATCTTCCATCTCATCATACTTCTCCATAATGTTGTGTATGAGGTTATTGTGCTCTTCTCTAAGCTCTACAGAGCGATCTCCATTATTGATTGCTCTGAGAGTCAGAAGTGTTGCTTCACAATCTATAAGACGATGATGCCGGGGTGTCAAAGATCCGTATTCAAAGGGGGTTATATCATAAAGTTTTTCGTATATTTCTAAAGCCGCGTCCATGTAATCGTCTGAGACAAAGCCTCCTTTGAAAAGAGCCGCATGGAACTTTCCATTTCCTTGGTGGGCAGCATTGTTGCCATCGACAATAATTAGTCTGTCCACTTGCGAACGTGTAAGTCCGAAGAACTCTTGCCGGGCTTGTTCCAAGAAACGAAGTCCGATGTCAACGCTTTTCTCTAAGATTGGGGCACAGACATCGCGCTCATTTTCTAAATCCTTTACTTTCTTCTCTAGGCCATTGACTTTCTTGTTTCGTTTTTGGACTAAGCTCTTTGATGCCATTAAGTCCTTCTCGCTCTTTTCCAGAGTAGTTTTGAGAGAGGTAAGTTCTTGACGCTGTTGCAAGAACTTTCTCTCCAGATCCCCCAATTTGTTGTTCGAGAGAGAGAGATCATCCGTAAGACTATCGTACTTCCGAGAGAGATCATTATACTCGTGTTGGAGATTAACGGCCTCCGCAGCTTCTGAGTCCGTCTTCCCTATCTGCTCCCGGAGATTCGAACTCTCAGATTCCAGATCTTTGACCTGCCTTGAAAGCTCGGTGGTCTTCCTAGTTTCCGCTGTAAGAAGTGCACCTAGCCGCTTGCGCTCTTTGTCAGCAGACTCCTTCTCCTGCTTGTACAGCCCAACTCTCAGCGCAAGATTTGATTTTTGACTCTGCAGACTTTCGTTGTCTCGCTCAAGCCATTGTACGGTCTCTCTTTCAGCATCTAGCTTCTGTTGGATGGCCTTATTTTCACGCTTAACCTTTTCGTAATTTTCACGAAGCTTTCGCAGATCCGCTGTGGCTTTATCGCGCTCCTCCTCGAGGCCTTTCATCTCACATTTTAGCTCATTATAATGGAGCGCGTGCTGCGCATTGAGCTCTCGACGAACCTTCTCCAGTTCCTCGCTGTCCTTGCTCTTCAAGATATCTAACTCGGCTCGAGAATCCCCAGCTTGTTTCTTGGCCGACTTCAGGTCCCGCTGCTGCTTTTCCACATCTTTTTTCAACGCTGCAATCTCATCTTGCGCTTTCTCCAGTGCTGATTGAGGTTGCTGAATCTTGCGCTCCGGTATTATGACCCTCGATGTCGTAGTTTTCGTGACCTTGCTAGAGACTTGGGGAGTATCCACGGGAAACCGAACATTATTCTCTGTGGTAACAGTGATTGTTTCTTGGTTAGTCGTCGTAGCCCTGGTCTGAAAGAAGATAGAAGACATAGGAATGTTATCTTCGGGCTCCTCCGAGATCTGTGATCTGATGGCTGATGCAGTTACTGTCTTTGTTGCAATGGTGTTCGCTTCCGTCTTTGTCATCGTCTGGGATTTGGAAATTGATGGGGTAACAGTCTCTGTTGCAATGATGCGCTCCTCTTCATGATTCTCAGGCTTTGCTTCCCTAAGTTGCTGCCAATAATTTGGAATGAAATCTTCAGTGTCATCATCCAAGAAATTTCCACAGTCCGATCCTGATTCGATATTTGCATCCGATGTCTTGGCCGCTGGAGGCTTGGCTGATGTTTCATTGCCTTTTGGCTGACGCTGCTTGTTCGCCGATGGCTTGTAAACCTTCTGCTTCTTCGCCATATCTGCTCAATTTCGGAGATTAGTTGCCTGATACTTTAAGAGAAAAATCACAGACCTGCCTCTCGAAAGCATAGATTCTACGCGACTTCGCAGAAGTATTGTTTCGAAAATGATAGGAAGGCGATTGGGTAACGGAAAAGTATCTGCGTACTGCTTGAGTGAATCAATACCCAAATACTAGATTATAAGGGTGTGATCCGACAGTAATCTCGCGAGATAAAATTGGAGAGCGAACAAGTACGCGATTGAAAATAGAAGACATTACCAGTTGCGAGGTGCAGCTTCGAAATATGCGAAGGGTAGGTAGAAATAAAGGGTGCAAACATGGATACAATTTGGCGAGACAGACAAAAAATCATCTCCTCACCTTTACTCGGCTACCTAATTTTCTCAAAGTCTCCCTCAAAACAGAACAAACTAATCCCCATCCCCTTGAACATCACTCTCCAACCGTACAACCAAATCCAGCACCTCAATCCTCGCCTCCCATCTCGCAATTCTCTCATCCTTCCAATCACTTTTCGCCTTGCCCCTAACTACACAAATGTCACAACCCCAAGCTTCACGCGTAATGCATCCCCAACCCTGCGGTACCATTTTTCGCTTTTCGATTTTTCTCCTTATTTCCTCCACTTCCTTCCTCAGTCCTTTTACCAGGCGTTCCTTGGTTGATGAGTTTATATCAATGTTGTCCATTGAGTAGTGTTCGATGGCTGCCTTGAGCTCTTGGAGTAAGGCTTCAAGTTTCCCTAGTACTGTGTCTGCGAGCATGGAATTCCCTCTTATTGGTGGTCGTGAATGCAATTTCGCCATGGCTGTCATCTTATTTGAGTTGGATCTTGATGATTTTGGATTTCGATATAGGTATATCTTCCAGAAGTTAAGGTGTCTTGATAGTCTGATGTTGATATTGAAGTCAAAATGTCGACATTTGCCTGAAAGTGTTGCCTAGATATTATCCAGAAAGTACTATTGTTTAAATTTACAAAGCAAGAGTTCCAAGTACGAGGTCGCGCTTTCCAGTTATAGTCAGGGATAAATCTAGACCGAGATGCGTCATGGGGCAACCGCAAATGGTAGCCTGCCAGCTGAGTCACAAATTGGTGGGGAAGCCTGGACAATTATTTGCCTTCCAAATATTCACAGCTACATAGCGGCAATAATATTTCGTAAGCTTTTATTAGAAGAACATAAACCCCTGCTTTGTTACTCAAATCCTGAAACTTTTGAGTTCCTGGAGCCGGGTTCCGAAGAAGCTTACACGGGCATGCCGACCAAGCTTCCCAAAAGGTTTCAATACATAACGGGCGCAACACGAAGTGATACGCTTCCAAAACATAGTATTAATGAGACTTAGACAAGTGAATAAGAAGGTCCCTCTGCTTTTCACTTCAAACCTCTTACAAGCACGTGACTTTGATCAGATTAAGAACTTGAACAATGCGTCCTGTAAAGACAAGCCTCTTCTCAGCACTTGCTGTATGGTATCCATGAGCTATATCACAATGGAAGAAAGTCGAAAACGGATCGAATTGAAAAAAGCTTTCATATTTACAACTTAGCCTTCACACTCCTCCCTAGCACTCCATTCAATGCATCCACTCCCGCCTGGACAACCTGCTGATCCTGCGCCGGCGTCCCCGTACTCGCGCCAATTCCCCCAATAACCTCTCCCTTCTTATTCAAAATCGGTAATCCACCTCCAAAAGTAGTAAACCTCCCACCATTCGTATTCCCCAACCCATAAGCGGGACCCCCAGGCCAAACGGCCTCCTTATACAGATGCGTTCCTTGCTTATGCCCCGCAGCTGTGAAAGCTTTATCCATAGCAATCGAGATGCTAGTGACTTTGGCGTTAGGCATGCGGGAGAAATGGAGGAGGTGGGTAGCTTGGTCCACGATGGCGATGTTCATGTCGACGCCGATTTCTTGGGCTTTCTTTTCCGATGCCGCGATGGCAATTTTGGCGCCCTCAAGGGTGAGGGCTTCGATTTTTTTGGTGGCCATCGTGATGGATGAGTGTCATGCAGAGGATGAGGCTGAACGAGGTTGAGATAATCTCGAGATTGCCGAGGTGCGCGAGGCTGGGGGAATGGATCGTTACATAAGCGGGGTGATGTCATGATTTCTAGCGAGGCTTCCCCCTTTTGTGAAGGAGTCTTTGTTGGATTCGTAAGGCTAAGGTAGATGGAGAGAAATTAAGACAGAGGAAGATTTTTTTTTTCTTTTTTAAAAAAAGAGAAAAAAAAAGGGGAAGGAGGGGTGAAGGAGAAACATGTATTGATAGAACGGCGAGCGTGATTTGAGGGGAAGTTTTCTTTTGAGAATGTCGAGCTGGAAGAACGATTTCTTGATTAGCGACATGGCAAAATTTATTGATGAAAAATCGAATTCTCGGATTAACTGATAATAATACGTTCTACCTTACTGAAAGTAGTAATGAACGCGCCTAGCATGCGGAGCCCGATTGTGCTTCCTTTGATAAAACATTTAGTTATCGATAATAAGGGTGTTCCTTACCAGAAACTTTCTGCTCGATGCATCATCCGCTTCAAAGTGTATTCGTGACAGCCTGAACTATGGCGCCCTTACTTCCTTGATCGAGCCCATTCACCTTGCTCATCTCCTCCTTTGTCAACTCGAAATCATAAACGTCTGCGTTCTCAACAATTCGCGAAGGCGTATCGCTCTTTGGTAGAGGCACCCAATTCTTCTGGAGACAGTATCGAATCAATACCTGAGCCACTGTCTTGCCATGTGCCTTCGCAATCGCGCTGAGTGTTGGATCATTTCCCTTCTGATTTCGAACCAATGGACAATATGCTTCCACGACAATGCCATTCTGGTGGCAGAATTCAACAATTTCTCGTTGTTGACTGAACGGATGAAGCTACACAGCATTAGAATGGCCCAAAATATGTAGTGAAAGGAATATACCTCAATTTGGTTGACCTGCGGTGGGTAGACCTTTGCGAAACTCTTCAGTTCCCTAATATGCCCAATTCCCCAGTTGCTGACTCCTATGCTGCGAGTTTTCCCGTCCTCTAATAATCTCTCCAGAGCTTGCCACATCTCTCTTCTCGCTCTCGATCCGCCGCTCGGAGTATGAATAAGAAAGAGGTCAACGTATCCATCTTTACCATCAATCTTGTGGACACTGTCTAGGAGCTTCTGGTATGTTTTTTCGATGCTGCCCGCCGCGCTGAGGATCTTTGTTGTAATGAAGATATCGGAGCGTTCTAAACCCGATTGCTTCACTGCTTGTCCAACTTCAGCTTCATTGGCGTAGTATCTGTAGATCCCCTGGTTAGTATATCATCCACCGAAATCGCTTATTCATTGGCTTGAATTGTCTGATATAATCTGAGACATTGGCGGGGAGGGGGGGGGAAGCTTACTGGGCAGTATCAATATGTCTGTAGCCGCCGGCCTGTAATGCTGTCAAGCAGGAAGCAACAGTTCGCTCTGGAGGTGACTGGTAAACTCCAAAGCCAATTCGAGGAATTCTTACAGAAGAGTTTAGCAAAGGGAGAAGCTCGTTAATATTCTTGGACATGTTGAGGGTGATTTTCGTGCGGCGAGTGGAAGTTGTGCAACTTGTAGTTCCACGAGAGATATTGAGGTCTCACCATCTTGGTAATGTGTGGCACTTACTCGGACAATTGTTAAACTCTGTTGCATCATGATTTCATGATCGTTACTTCCCTGCACAACTTTCAATCGTAGTGGGGGCTGACTAATCGAAACTACTACACCTTTTCTGTTCCAGAATTAAAGGAATCCTTTTGTTATGAAGTCGAGACAAGAATTCTGATCTAAGATAGCTAATGAGCCTAGATCGTAATTAGAAAGTATCTCCTAATCCACGATGATACCGTGGCATGGCTGAGCCTTTTGAGGGTTTGCCGTCATTGCAACGCTCTTTCCCTGCAGTGGCTTGATTCAGCTCTCAGCTTAACGCCTCTTTCATTTGCCAGGAAGCATATCCTCGAAGTCCCCTCTTTCAACTTGAAGAACACCAACTGATACAATACAGCCTCAATTATTTAATCGGTGTCGGATATTCGCGATGAATTTCAATTTACTGGATCGTCGGCGAGAGAAATTCGTGCTTTGGATCCCAGGCCAATCACCACAAGCCAAACCTCCTCAACTGGTAATCGGTATCATCAACGCAGAACCCACGCCTGCTGTTGTGGATGTTTTCTTCACAGGTCCATTAGTGAAAGCAGACAAGCCTGACCTCTGGGAACTCGATCCAAATGATATCAAGCCGGCATTGAAGGATGGGACAATGTACCACTACTGGTTTGAGATCGAGGATACATCGCCAACCAACTACGGTGCATACCAAGTTACTGATCCACTTGCGTATACGGTAGACTACAGAACCCTCAAATCTCGCGACGATAATGTTCAGCCTGCTTCGGTCATCAAATTTCGCGATGGGAAACTCTGGCCCTGTGATATCCCGGATGGAAAGGAACCTGGTCAGGTGACAATACCATCGCAGGAAGATATCCCAGACAACAACCGTGTCGTCATTTATGAGCTCCCTGTCTCATGGTCAAGGTACAAAACAGATGGTGACGGTGTGGAAGTTGACGTTGGAACCTTCGTCGATGTTCTGGCTTTATTCGATTTGAAGGTTGCTGGAAAGCGCTTCAAGGACCTCCCATCGGTCGCCAACGAGGCAATTGTCTCAGACTTGGGAATCAATGTGCTGGAGATTTTGCCGGCTGCGGACGCAAAGTCGCAGGGTGCATGGGGTTATGCCACAGCTGACTATTTTGCGCCTGACTATGACCTTGGAACTTCCTCTGAATTAGTGGATCTGGTGAACTACATCCATGAAAAGAACATCCAATTATTCACAGATGTCGTGATGGCCTTTGGACATGATCCTTACATCTATATTGCTTGGGAACAGTTTCATATTGATCCACCAAGCGAGCCAAACGATTCGGACAGCTACCAGTCTCATTCTACCTCAATGAGAGATGGTTTCGGTGGAAGACCTTGGCGATATGTCCGGAACACTACCACTTACAATCCTCAATCGGGTATCATCGAGGAGGATCTCCACCCCTCATGGCTCTTTCACCGCGCCCATCTCCATCGATGGATGACAGACTTCGGCGTTGGTGGTCTGAGACTTGATAGCATCAACAATGTAGCCAATTATGATTTTATCAAGTTTTACAAGGACTACGCATGGCAACTATATCAAGCAAGATACGACACCTCATCCAGTGCAAAGTTTCTTGTCATAGGAGAAGAGCTCAGCGATCCAATAGATCTGATCAACACTGGTACTCTGAATGCTCTTTGGAATGAGCCGTTCCAAGGTCGTCTCCGTGCGCTTCTCCTTGGCCAATCTCAATTCGGTGATGATTTCGAATGGACGGTCCGCAAGATGGCGGATTGCACACTTGATACCGATCATCCCTTTACGGACGGCTCGCAAGCCGTAAACTACATCACCTCACACGACGATGATGGGTACCGAAAACAGCGCCTTTACAACTTCCTCAATGATAACGGGATCTATGATGTTGAACGCCGCGCTAAACTGGCATTTGCATGTTTCTTGACTGCAGTCGGGATCCCTATGATTTTTGCTGGTGAAGAGTTTTGCGATCAGATGGACCTCCCGCTCTCTTCTAAACAAGTTGATCCCGTGAACTACGAGCGGAAAGCCCAAGATTGGCGAACACGAGTCTTCAACTACGTTGCTACTTTAGTCAATTTGAGGAAGAAGTGCCCAGCATTGGGAGATAATAACACCGATTTCATCCATGTGGATAATTCACGGGGCGCGAAGATCATGGCTTGGAGTCGGGGAGCGCCTGGCCAGGCCCCAGTGGTTGTGGTTGCTAATTTTTCAGATGAAGATACCCCTGGGCCTGAGTATTATGTGGAGAATTGGCCCGAGAGGGAGAGGGGAGATTGGATGGAGGTTACGCAGAATAGGAGTGTGCCGCAAGAATGGGTAGGAAGAGAACCTTTGATGAATTGGGAAGCTAAAGTTTATACGTATTGGAAAGAATAGTGGATGATTGAGCGGTAGGCTTCGAAGATGAAAAGCGATGAGCAATAAACAGGGTCAATTAAAGAGATGGAATTGTAGCAACATCAGGTAGTTGAACTCTGGTTCTATTTCTGACCGAGTGAGGTGTCTCAATATGCGTTGACCTCTGTAGTTTACGAGAAAGCCAATCCATTATTCGCGCTCCACTCTTAAAGATCCCATTTCTACGCAATAATATTCCAAAGCGTCCGTATCTGTGCCGAAGAAACCTCTCATGGACCTGCCACCAGTGTCGTCACTGTGTAAAAGCTAGTACCGATATCATACAATTGGTTGCTTTTACCATACATCTTAACTCAAACCTACCGCTCGTCTGATCTCCTCCGAAAGTCAAGCCTCCTCTGCTCTCAAATCTACTCTCAACTATGCATTGTCTGCTTGTGACTTTGCTCCCTATGCATCTATTGTGAGCCTCCTCTTCATCAGGTCTTCGGCCTCCTGCTTGATGGCTTCCAGCTCTGCCTCCTGAGCAGCTGAGACCGTGGCTCCTTCTTTGTTTGGGGGGGACATCTTTTAAGGGTGCTGGTATGTAGGAGAGGGGCTTCGTTCTAAACAGTGCTCTTGCTAAGCTGTGATGCGTATTTTGGTTCGAATTGAGGCAGACCAGGTGTTGTTGGTGGGGGTTTGAAGTTGAGAAGGCCGGTCCTTTGGAATGGTGCGAAGGAATGGATATTTTCTACGTAGGTAGTTAGGTCGTTGTGTTCTTTCTGCTGTATTTAGCTTGATCCACTGGTCGGATAGCGTGAGACATTGTAAACAGCCGTTACTGTTGATTTTATTGTATCTTCCTGTCGTACTTCCTTTCAACCATGTGATTGAATCCCTTTCATAAATTGCCGTTGGAGCTTTGGTTCTTTGAACGCCTTCTGAAGGGAAATAGGAAGGACCGAAAGCGATTGAAAAAAGATTGGAGGCATCAATACGGACTGGATTCATATCCTATAGATTCTTTATCATCGTCCTCGTTTTCCTCTCCCCCTTCCTCTGCCGCCTCCTCGACCGCCCCTACCAGCACCAACCCTTCTTGGCCCCTCAATATCAAATATATCCTTTTTATTCAACTTAAGCGTCCCACCAGAAAATTTCCCTACGCCTGGTGCTCCCACGCCTCTATCCCTCTTCCCATCCCCAATCTTCTTCCCCATTTTAGCCTTCTCCAATATTATACCATTCTCCTTGGCTTCTCGCCTCCTCTTCTCCTCTCTCTCATCCTGCTTCGCTATGATGCCTCTTCGATGTGTCATTGGCATCTTCTCCTGCTTCAATATCGACGTTTTGGATCCTAATGCTTGCAGTCTTAAGTCTGTAGCTTTGTGTCGGTTGCTACCGCTGAGAGTAGGGTTTGTGGAGGATTCAAGGAGGTGGGATTCGGCGAGGAGTCGTTGGAGAGCGAGGTCTTTCTTGAGATTGGCGGCTTCGGAGGCGTCGTCATCTTCGATTGCGGCACCGGCTTTATCTTTCAAAAGCGATATCTTCGGGGTGTTGGTAGGAGGTTTTGAGCTCTATATATTGCGTCAATGGCGTAAGATAAGATGGGCAAAGTGACTGACCATGAATGCTTTGAGTTCCTCCTTTGACATAGCTGCCGTTCGTGACTGAGCATCAACATGCTCAACAACCTTTACAGATTCATTCTCGCTATCAGATATCCCATCCCATTCAGATTCCTCATCGGATTCGTTGTCTGACAGCTCATCCACCACTTTCACTGGTTTCTTGACAACAGCCAATGGCTTGAATTGCGCCTCGAAGTGTCGCCGGAATATCTCTTGCGCGTCAAGATCTAAAGATCCGGAGTCTTCGCCATTTTCACTTCGATCGTCCTTCGTAATTTCTGCGCCCCGTCGCTTTCTCTTTCCCAGTGTGGTTGCCATTTTGTAAAAAACGCGGGGCTTACCTTCAAAAAATTATTTTAGAAATCTAAAGATTCTGCCGCGACTTGCCGCCTTTAGGACGTCACTTTCTTCGAAACGATGCTTTTTCTAATCTTCACAATTGCCTATCTAAAATGACTAAATTTCGACCTTGCATAGACCTACACTCCGGTCAAGTGAAGCAGATTGTGGGTGGCACATTGACAGCGGCGTCGGCGGATTTGAAGACCAATCATGTGTCGAAATTACCGGCGGGGCATTTTGCCAAATTGTATAAAGAGAACGGGTTAGAGGGGGCGCATGTTATTATGTTAGGACCTGGAAATGAAGATGCTGTTAAGGGTGCTTTGGCTGAGTGGAAGGGAGGTCTACAGGTTGGTGGCGGTATAACAGATAAGAACGCGAAGCATTGGATTGAGTGGGGTGCTGAAAGGGTATGCCTTGCTTAGAGCTATCAAGCTTATTTTTCGCGAAGGAATACCGTAGATACTGATGAGAGTAGTAGGTCATAATTACATCCTTTCTTTTCCCAGACGGAAAGTTCTCCCAAGATCGTCTTGACTCTGTTGTTGCGGCCCTCGACGGTGACAAGGAGAAGCTTGTCATTGATCTTAGCTGTCGAAGGAAAGATAATACTTGGTTTGTGGCAATGAACAAGTGGCAAACTATAACAGATATGGAGGTAAACCAGGGTGAGCTTAATACATTACCATGTCTCCACGATGACTGACTATGCCTAGCGTCTATTAAGTCCTTGGAGCCATATTGCTCTGAATTCTTGATCCACGCAGCAGACAACGAAGGACTCCAGAAGGGCATCGACGAGCAGCTTGTGGAGAGCTTGTCCCAATGGTGTTCCATCCCAGTGACATATGCTGGAGGTGGAAGAAATCTGCAAGATCTGGATCGCGTTAAGAGTTTGAGTAAGGGACGGGTCGATCTGACCATCGGGAGTGCACTAGATGTTTTTGGAGGTAGTGGAGTGACGTTCGAAGAATGTGTGAATTGGAATCAACACGAATCAGCATCTTGAAGTGGTTCAGTCGAGGTGCGCGTGAACGACGAGACGATCCCACCAGCGAAATCCTCGCATCGGGCTCAAGCTAGTCGCCCGTCTTGCCATAGGCACTGCAAAGTTTGAGAATGGTCTCGAGACTTTAATCAATTCATTGCGCACCAATCAGCGCCTCATCCAAAAACTCAGAGGTAGCATCGATGTATTGCAGCCCAAATCACTTGCATGTTCCGAGACGATGGCCGCAAAACAGGAACATTCCTTGAATGGAGCTGAGGCATCGGCGGGTCTTAAAATAGAGAGAAAATGTTTGAAAAATCACTTGAAATTTACAACATTCAAACATTTTCACCCAGGTTTCAAATTATCTCCAGGTGGTGGTTTTAGACGGATTCTTTCAAAAAATTTCACTCATGAGTATTTTCTCAGCTTTCAGGTAGTGAATTTTGCCTCGAAATCCCCGTCGTTTATCCAATACCTTCCGTTAACTTTATAAGCAAAGACCTCTCGGTCTATTTGGGGAATTACTGCTCTTTTGTACTGCCTTGGCGTTCGCTTTTTTACTCCATCTCTTTCGCAGCACGAATTACTGAACCTTCCCTCCGACATCTCTCTCTCGCCAATCTGTATCGTCAATCTTTATCACCTGCGATAAAACGGCGCTGAGGGAAACGTCCTCTGCGGGTCAAGAGCTTACCATGGAGTCAGCAAAATCCCAAATACCAAATAAGAAGGGTACAGACAATACCTTGATCGAATTAGACAATAAACTAGGACAGCTTCACGCACTACAAATCGATATCGCTGAAACATCTCAAACCAAGAATGCAGCCGTCAAATTAGCATCCGATCTTAAAAAGGAAAGTGTTCGAGCCGATGCCGAGTCGTATCGGCAGAGCGAATTGCTGAAGGATCAGAATCATGCGAGGGAAATACTTATAAAGGACATCGAGATTGCGAAGCTAAGATTGAAAGTAGTCAGTTTGGAGAAGAGAATCAACCAGCAACGAATTCAGCTTGAACAATCTACCGCAAGCGGTAGCACAACAGTAATTCCAAATAAAGAGCTTGAGAAGGACGCAAGGGTCATGGAATTCGTTGAAGAGAAAGTCGATAAGGCATTGAAAGCCGAGCGGCAAAGAACAAAACACCTCTTGGCCATCGGAATCGCGGTCAGGAATGGTAATTTGGAGCTGCACAAGCCAACTACTGCGAATATCAACATCGACATAATCAGAAAGTTTTACGACGCAGTATATGCTGCTCGGCCGCTAGCAGATGCATGTTTGTACAGAGACAGTATTCGAATCGATATAGCGACGTATAAGTACATTTATAGTGTCGAATATTCTAGTATGCTTGGCTGTACATCACAGATTTGTATTAACTTGCTCGCCTGGTACGCAGAGATCAAAGCATTGCACGCCAATGACTTCGAGAAAACTGCGTTCTATAATCTTTGGCGTATGAACGCGTTCCAATCTTTCTGGACATTGAACGGCACACAATACTATCGCGATTTCACACTTGACGGCATCGGGTGTGTCAACAAATTAAGGAGAATTGTCGTCCGGGGAGTTTACGGGGGGTACGAATTTATAATTGATTCTTTAGCAAAAGATAAGCGTAGCAAGTCTTCAGACTTTCTGCCCTTGAGAGGAAAGATAGTGGCTCATTCAGATCACTTAGTATGGATTGATGATCCAAACTGGAAAAAGGACGGCAGGGTTGTTAAGTATGTGAATGATGAAGTTTTGAAAGCTAGGCGCAATTTACATCAACTGATGGGTCCGCTTTTCGATGTTGGCGTTGCTGTCAGAAAGAGACATCTGGAGAATAGCAGATTGCCTGGTCTTTGTAGACGCAATGACACTGTTAAGGAAGGCAACGAAGCGGCGCACTATGGAAATGCCGTTGCCGATGCGATACTCTACTCCCCGAATTTCAACTTCCTGGCCAACGAAGAGTCACTTTATACAAGGCTCTACTTATTCAAACCTCGACGAGTATTGGAACTCAAAGGTTGCAAACCTCTCATTGACATACTCTGTTGGCGTAGCTCCATTGTTTTCTGGAAGGGAACAAATTATGGTTCCACTGAGTTCTGCAAAAGCTTCCCCAAGGACCTTCTCCAGAAATGTGAAGGGAAGTCACTGGCGGAACTTAACGCCTACTTCGGGGAACCAAAAATGTCATCTCTTCTCGCAGATCTCAAAGCAAAGTACTTGGAGGAAGCAGCAGAAGATAGGAAGAGGCATCAACGTTCGTAGGGTTGTAAGTCAAAAAAAACTATTACTGACTATTATACAATTGGCTAACAGCAACTTAGGGATGTGTACTTCATTCAGAGCTCGAGAAGCTGCATCAAGGTCATTGAAGATCACAGCGAACTCTCCGTCTTGGAGGCTATCATCCTTTGGCGGCTTTCTTAATAAATTACGGACGACAAAACACCTCAGGAGTTCCAAGGCAAGCGTGTTTCGAAGGTGTTGGAAGGACAAACACAGAAGGGACAAAGCGAGAGGAGAATGGATGGGTCCTTCCAGAAATCCCGATCCTTAACTAATGTCTGGCAGGAAATTCTGAAGGCTTTTCTTGCGGTGCGGTGATAAATAACATAAGATAGGTACATGAGCGTGATATCTTCTAGACAGCTAAATGGTTTATCGCCTTTTTTTTTTCCTTTGAAAGGGGTAATATGATAGGCTGATGCGGACGCTGGTCTTGTCCGTTCATTTCAACTTTTGAGAGTTGGAGTAGGCGCAGATGGAGTGGTGGTCTTGCCATCTTGGTCGTCCTGGTCATAGCTACCTCAAATTGATTCTTCCTTGAATTGTAATCTTTTAAATTTCAATTGTTCTTTTCAAGTAGATTTCTTATAAAATTCCTCGTCCCCAATCTTTAATTTTAACATTCGTTGAATCTCGACTGAAGTTGCAGTGAATCAAAGTTAGGCAATTCTGTTGACTTCTACAAACTCTAACATCGCAGAAGAGATATGGCGAGTTTGATATGACTGATCAACAACTTCATTTGGGATCTCGTAAACATGGACTTTCAATCAGCCGGCCAACATATATCTCGTCCCGATAACCCTGAGACAACTACCACGGTCCATCCTGGCGATTATTCCACGCTTGCCATAGAGAACGCACAGCTGAAGGCTCAGATTGAACACCTCAAGAGCAAAGTTCATGAGATCGTCGCTGCGGCTGTAAAAGAAGAGCGCAACAAAACAAGAGCGATCTTGAGGACTGGGAGGGAGGTCAGGAACCGGCATCTCGAGCTATGCCGTCAGGCAATATCAGAGAAGGGCAAGGATGTTATTAACTTAGGGAATATGGCCGCACATTCGGGTCTTCCAAGCGCGGATGCCAGCCTTTACGATGCTTCCACACCGGAGGAATACCGACGAACTGATTGGGAGACGTACAAAGCCTTATATGGGGTGAAATGGGAAACCGTGATGAGGCTCAAAGTTGTGCGACCGTTCATGGAGTTTGTGCGATTTTACGGGACTGTGAAGGAATGGCATCCAGACGACTTCCAATTGACGGACTTTTACCGCGCCTTGCCCGCATATCCCGGACCTAATTTTGATAAGATGGGGGTCGCAGATGCGGAAGCGTACTTCGCACAGCCAACAAGTCAGCATCGTCGGGTAGTCTTGAGAAGGCTGTACAACAGGGAGCTCGAGAATCACAAGGAGACTCGTCGGGAACGAAGGAAGAGTGAGTAAATCGTCTATTAGTTTGAGGGGAAATACTAAGAAAAAATAACTTACAGGTTTTAAGAGGTGTGATCACTGCGCTGAGTACGGCCATTTTGCAGATGACTGTCGAAAATATGGGCTTCACGAGCGGAGTTTACGGCTGGACTACACTTATGGAACATGACGGATTATATTTGCTCGGAGATGTCGGTGGTCCTGTTTGAGATAATGGGCTGGGAGCCTGCCCAGGGATTTTGATGTGTTGGAAATACAAGCTGTCATTGCTAGTTCTCGTTTCAGGATCTGCTTCCTGTGTCATGAACTGTTCGGAAGTTAGATGTCAAGGATACGGAAGGAGAAACTCCAGTCCCTAAATTCTACGTACGCCTTCTCTCAAAAGCACAATCCCGCTCGATTCTGCTGCATCGTTACTGGATCTTGCTACTAGGACTGAGCTCAGCTGATGTTATTCTTTAAAGCGCAATTTTCATCTTGAGATCGGGCTTCTGGTGATCGAGCTTTGTATGTTGAAAGATGGACTGATTTAGAGACCAGAACGAGACACGTGATGTAGGAATACAAGTCAAACCTATAAAGTTAATAAAGCATAGCTACAAAAACTTTGAGGATTGCAAATGTGCGATACCAGCCCTCGATAAACTCCAACATCTTCTGTACAAATCCTTCCGGATTCCCTTCCTTCAGACGATGCCCATTCCCATCAACAATTCCTCCCCATTTTCATAAGATTCCTCCGCCATGGCCGGCGCATCATCCTTAATGAAGCTCCCCTTTCTATTCAAAACCATACACCTATCCTCAACATTCTTATTAGGTTCCTTCTATTCTAAATTCCGCCTCCCATCCTCCCTAAACATCCGGTACGTCAAAACCGCACACCTTAACGCATCCGGCATCTCATACTACTTAACATATAGTCCACATCCACTGGATCAAAGACCGCCTCACTTTGCAATAATAAATTATACAAATGCTTCAAATACATTCTTTCACGGCCTGACACAAGGGAAATTGCTAGACCGGGGTAATGGGATTGGAAATCGAAGTGCCAGAGCGTGGGACTATGTTTGGTATTGTCATAGATGGAGGAGTAAGGGAGGGACGCTGCTCGTCCCAGGTTATAAATTTTATGCGGTAGCGGAGTTTGCAGGCGCATGCATAGGCTATCATAACCCTGATATCATAGCCGAAGACGTAGATGGGGAAGTGAATGGAGAGGGGCTTAGTGAGGAGGGTGTAGAGGCCTCTGGCTAGTTCTTCTTCTTTGAGTTATTGGTTGAAGATTAGAGGATGGGAGGAGAAGCCTTGGCCGCGATAGTCCGATACCATCACGTAGTATCCTGTGGCTGAGAGATGGCAGAGCACGTGGCGGAATTGGTAGGAGGATTCGGGGAAGCCGTGAATAAGAAGAATGGTTTTTTTTAGTCACGTTTGGGAATTGTTGGGATTAATTATAGAAGATGCGGATCTCAGGGTCGGATTTTGAGATGTATACTCGGTGGTGGGTGATTTTGACGAGTTCTAGAGGGTTCACTGTGGGAGGTATTACCAGAAGACGAACGGTAGCTGGATACACTCAAGCACTTAGCAGTAGAACAGAATCCAAAATACTTTCCAAATATTGGGCTTGTTTAATTGGAGTCTTTCTGCCAAGGAAAACTAGTCAACGTCAAGACATTTGGAGATGCGGGGTAGCCTTCCTGACAAGAAGCTTAACAAGAAGCTTAACAAGAAAGGGGGACCCACCAATAAAGGCTTAGCTATATGGACCATTTGCTTAATTTTAAGACTGAAATTATTAGTTTTGCTTATCATGTGTGAATCCCGAAGGTACACTCATATGACAGCGCCCACAATATTCCCCTTATGATCCCGAATATGCTCTCTGACCTCCCCGGGTTTTGGAAGATTGGCCATAATTCCATTTAACTCTCTCATAAACTCTCGATCCTTCTGCTTTTGCTGGAGATTCTTCGCTACCTCCCTCATTCTTTGTCGCCTGGATAAATTTAGACATTAGCAGACTGCACTATCATAACAGGTAACTACGAATTTTTCAGCTGAAGGAATACTTACGATCTTTCCATGAGCTCAATCATTTTTAGAGCAAGAAACTCAATTTCCTGATTCCACCTGCCGTTGATCATTCTCTCCAGATCATTGCGGAGAATCATACTATTCCACCTTTGGCTTGCATGATCCAAGCTTAGGACTAGCGACGACAACTCGGCAAATGTCAGTAACATTTTGACCCTGGAGCTGAAAGATCTTGACTGATACGCACCTTCGTAATAACTTCCTCAATCTCACGGGCTGTTCTTACTTGATCATCTGGAAATTCTCTCTCTTGCTTCAAGAGATTCTCCATAAGTTTTCCCGCTTCGCGCGAAATCTGCTCAAAAATATGCTTGCATTGCTTGATCGAATCAAGCGCCTGCGTTCGCATTGCTCTCTCGGAAATAGTTAAGGGGCAAGTATTGAGCAACCTCTGGGTCTCTTGAATGTCGTCCGCCCATTTATGCTTGAGCAGTTGGTAATTGTAGACCTTGCTTAGGAGGATTTGAAAATCTTCGTTGCTTTCCAAATTCGAAGGGACATTTGGTTGACACATCGCGAGAATTGAATTATAGTTGACGTGAAAGTAAGAAGAGTAAAAATGGAAAATTCTGACCATTTTGCTTCGATTTCGGGTCCTTTGTTCGCGGTTAACTAAACTAGCTGGATTTGCCTTTGTTGGATGAACCTCAATTTAGGCACCGCAGAGGTGAATATTTGGTTACGACAATTCTTTGTTACTTTTATTGTCATAGTTTCATGATGCCGGTAATTGAATGGAAGTGCTGGACATCTCTGCTCAAACTGTTTGGTCACCACCACAAAAGAGTGCAGCCAACGCTTTTAAAGTGCTGTTTCCGCGACTTGAAGTACAGGAATTGGCTCTTGGAGGGAAATAGTAAAACAAAGACTCCAGGTCAGACTCCACTACGGCCATAAATGCAATTGATACAAAATATTTCACTACATTTGAATACGCCCTTTTTAATTCTCAAGCACAACCTTTAGAAACTTGATACTGTCACCTTTGAAGTTCCCGAGACCCTTTTTCAACTACATTGGGTGCTAACAAATCAGGATGTGCCCACTCAATGAAGACGATTCACGTTCCCGTGGAGAAATTTTGCGGGAACGGCCACAGTTACAATTTTTTTTTCACCCATGGCACGCTGCCCGGAATTAACCACTTGGAGTGACGAGTCTGGGGCTGGAGTTGAGGGATTACTGATCTTTTGCAACAGCCCACACTCGTCATGGATTTGCTGCAGAATATAAACCATGGTAGCAGAAGCTCGAATGCCTCCATTTAGAAAGTAAACGTGGCACGCTACGTTCATTTAAGGATTTTTGAAGCGAGGCTTCTGACGGCGCCGGGCGGAGGGTCTTCATCCGTCTATGTTTTGCCGATCACTGTAACCCTATTCTTTTTGACCTTCTACATCTTGATTAAAACTCCGCTGTCTATGGTTACATTACCTATTGAAAAGATCTGTTCATAAATATTTACAACACTCCCTAGACATGCAAGTGTATTTACATCAGGGTTTCCGTTCCCATACTTCATTGAAAGTTTTCATTCCTTAAATATTTTCTGAGTCGCTGGAAAATACGATGCCTTCGAAAACCCTCGCAATCCTTCTTCTCCTCCATTTTGCATCCCCAATCATGGCTTTAAACTCAAGCTGCGCCCCCGGAGGTAACTTTGATCTGAGCCCATGGGAACTTCAGCTACCCATCAGAAGCACTGGCGACCCAACCACGATCTCCAGCTCCTCGCTTCAAGGCTGCTCTGGCTATCAAGACTCCGATCACCAATATTTCTTTACTGAAAGTGGAGATGGAGCACTGGTGATGAAATTGCTCGGCTCTCCTTCTTCCTCTGGATGCCCGCCCCGCCTTGGCATACGGCGCAGTATTTGTAGATTCCCAAGTACTAGGTAGTAATCATAGAGTGATTCTATAGCACGTTTTGAATCTCTCATTAGTTCCATTGCTCTTAGAGTTCGGATTAGTACATGAAGAATAGACTCCAATAAAGATCCTTCACCATTTAGGATAAATTCCAAATCGCTAATTCTTTTCTTGATATATTGAAAATCGAGGGATAATCAGGAATGATCTTGCAGGCCCTCCCTGCAAATGCGCTAGCAGTAATGTACTGCAGTGCTTACGTGTATCTAAGTACCTGGGTATATATAAAGAAGACGGAAATCCACTGATGCCAAAAGATGGACTACGGACGAATTCTTGCAACATGAAGCTCGCGCTGCTGTCCATCCTCGCGTGGGCGATTGGCGCTGTGCTTGGCCATGGAGAGCAGCACCCACGACGCAACAACAACAACAACAATAATAGTAATAATGTCACAGTCCAAACGTCCACTGGCACCTACACGGGTTTCATTGATCCCACGTATCCACGGACACGCCAATTCCTTTCCATCCCGTTCGCTGAGCCGCCCGTGCTCGGACGCCGCTGGCTGCCTCCACAGAAGCTGCCGCCATCAAACCAGCATTCTTATTCTACAAGGTTCCCGCCCTCATGTCCGCAGTTCGTGACGGCCGTCGAGTCACTCTGGAACTTGAACCTGACCCACGGAAACCTCATCTATAACGGGAATCAGAACGATTCGTCTGGGATGGTCGGCGAGGCGACGTCCGAGGACTGCCTCTACCTCGCCATCTGGGCCCCCACGACCCCTCCGCCTGCACCACTGCCGGTCCTCTTGTTCCTGACCGGTGGGGGCCTGATTATCGGCGGCGTTGATATCCCATGGCAGGTGCCTGTCTCGTGGGTTGAGCGTTCACAGTCGCATATCGTCATCACGATCAACTACCGCCTCGGCATCTTCGGTTTCCCTAACGCGCGCGGGTTGGCAAGCAACGATAGCAATAGCAATAGTACCGGGAGTACCCAGAATCTCGGTATCCTCGATATGCGGATGGCCCTCGAGTGGGCACGAGATAATATTGCAGCCTTTGGTGGCGATCCCGCGCGCATCACCCTCTGGGGGCAGTCCGCGGGGGCCGTCGCTGCAGATATCCTCGCCTTTGCTTACCCCGAGGAGCCGATTTCCCAGGCCATCTTCCTGGAGTCCGGGACCGTGTTCAGTGCCGTGAACAGCGTCAAGCGCCGCGACGCGACGCATTCCAACTTCACCTACGTTGCAAACGCAATGGGCTGCAACGTTAGCGTCTATGGCTACCGCGATGAGAGCGGCGCGGCGGAACTCGACTGCATGCGTCACGTGCCCTTTGCCCAGCTGGTCAACTTCATTGGCGGCGAGTACGTCGATGCCGGCACGATTCCCCTTCTTGCCTTTGGCCTCATTCCAGATGACAGCGTCTACTTCTTCAACTACACGGCCCGGGCCGAAGCCGGTCAGATCGCGCGCGTACCGACGCTGATCTCAGGCACGGCTAACGAGTTTTCGTCGCTGGTTACGTGGCCAGTCGATAACCTGACTGCTGGTCCAGACCAGGCTGCTGTCACGGCAGAGGATGTGGCGCTTGGAGTTTGTCCGGTCTTGAATTCGACCGCGTATCGGAACCGGCTGGGGACAGATGTGCCCGTCTTTCGGATTCTCTATGCTGGCACGTATCCCAACTTGAATTATTACAAGTGGCTCGGGGCATACCATGCGAGTGACCTGCCTATCATGTTCGGTACGTATCACCTCTTGGACCTCATCGCCCCAACTACCAGCTTTGAAATCGAGGTCAGCCAGTCGATGCAGGACCATGTTCTCGCCTTTGCTACGGATCCCTATAACGGTCCACAGAAGTTGGGTTGGCAGCCGATGGTCGTCACGGATCCGAATGGGGGAGACCTCCTCCGTTTCGGCGCGGATGGGAAGGTGTTTGACCATATTAATGGGACCGAGGTGGACGGAGCATGTGCGGGAATTGTAGAATATAATCCATTCCCATAAGAGGCCTGTTTAACATATAAGGTGGCTATAACAAAAAATCAGGTATACTCTCAATATAACTACACTTGCAACACTTTAGTAGGAAATAGAATCTGGATAAACTATCCTTCAATTCCAGATCTACACCATCTCGTAAGTAGCAGGTCTACTACGTTGTGGTACCCGTTTCCTGCGGCCCATAATAGCGGTGTCTGACCCTCTTGGAATTCTAGCGTCTGCGAATGCTCTTTTCCAAACGCTATCTCATAGCCCCTTACTTCTTTTCGAAGCTTTTTTTCTGCCGTTTTATAAAGATCATCAGGGTTCAAATACAGGAATACTTTAGACTTTTCTATTATTATCCGGAGTACTTTTGGTTTCGGTATAAAATTTCAGCTTGCTCCAAGTTCTACTGGACCGAATCCGTGTACTTCAAGCTAAAGCAGTCCAAATTGTAGTACTAATATTCGGAGTACTTCGAGGCGTAGTCCTCTAAACCGATATACTCTCAATTGTAGTACTCTGAGGACTAAATGAGATCTGGGGGTCCAGAAAACTGCCCCTCCCTAAATAGAACGCGCAACCGAGATGGCCAATCAACAGACTGGAG
>Ga0182030_10004675_pt1 | contig 29219 bp, 22 predicted proteins | sample 812S3MmetaG_FD_121299 | JGI IMG/M metagenome (GOLD analysis project Ga0182030, IMG submission 121299) | Permafrost microbial communities from Stordalen Mire, Sweden - 812S3M metaG (Illumina Assembly) | ecosystem: Environmental > Terrestrial > Soil > Wetlands > Permafrost | place: Sweden...
CTGCAAATGCTTTGAGCGCGGGTGCCTTGCGGGTGGCAAAGCCGGAGGGACGGATGAGGTTTTGCAGGTCTTCAGTGGGAAGGGTGCGCAAGCCATCGAGGGTCAAAGCATTGGCCGCTCGCAGGTTGGCCAGGGAACGCTCGACGGCCTTCCAGGCGGTGTTCTGGGTGAGATAAGCGCCGAGGATCACCTCGAACGGTGTCTGCGCGGGCCACCATTGTTGCGGGCCGTAAGCTGCGGCCAAACGGTTGTGCATTTGGCGGAGTCGGTGGGCGGGGGTGGGTGGGGTGGTGGGGTTCACGGCTTACATCAGGATAAAGGCAATCGTGCTTTCCTGAATTTGTATACCAAAGTCGGGATTTCACGGCAGATTCCCTGGATGATTCAACTTGCCTGCATTTTCCGCCGATAGGCAGAGAATGAGCAGTGCTGTATTAGAAGCCCGACTCCGCTTTACGCTGACGGATGAACTGCCAGTGCTGTGCGTGTGCAATGGCACTGAGGGCTTGTTGGGCTTTGCGGTAGAGGATTTTCTTTCGTCGAAGGTCAGCCTGAAGGAGCGGATTCACAAGGACGATTCCGATCTGGCGGAGATGCTGTTTTCGCCCCAGATGCAAGTTTCATCCAGCGACTTCAATATCCGCATTCGTCATGCGGACGGCCGGATTCGATGCATCAGGGGACACTATTCGAAAGAGACTAGCGACGGCGCGGTGACGCTCGATCTGTTGTTGCAGGATGTTAAGAGCCTGCGGGCAAGCCAGGGGGAACAATCGACTTCACTGTCATTCAGGGCCATGATGGAGAACAGCGAAGATTATATCTTCTTCAAGGACGGAAATTGTGTTTTGACCGCCGTGAGCAGAACGTTGGAAACGACAGCCATTTACCCTCTGCAGCATGGAAGCGCAGTGGTTGGCGGAACTGACTACGACACATACGATGAGGAAACCGCCGACAGTTTCTACCAAAAGGATATGCAGATTATCACGGGACTTTCGAGCGAGCATATGCTTCAGGGCAGACTGAACAGACAAGGCCAGCAAATCTGGTTGGATGTCTGCAAATACCCGCTTCGCAATGACGATGGGGAGATCATCGGCTTGTTCGGAATGTCGCGCGACATTACCGTGCACATGAAGGCTGAAGAAGCATTGCAAGAGAGCATTGAGTCGCTGCGCGAGTCGCAGAGGATTGCCGGGCTGGGCAGCTATGTTCTGAATGTTCGCACGGGCGAGTGGACGAGTTCTGAAGTGTTGGACGAGGTGTTTGGCATTGACAAGGAATATGCGCGATCCTTGGATGGATGGACGGAACTGATTCATCCCGATGACCGCGTGATGATGGTGGCCTATCTTGCGGAGGAGGTGGTAGGCAAACGCGGGGAGTTCAACAAGGAATATCGCATCCTCCGGCAGAGGGATCGAGGATTGCGCTGGGTGCATGGACTGGGACGGCTGGTGTTGGATGCCGAGGGCCAACCTGTCAGAATGCGAGGCACGGTCCAGGATATTACCGAGAGCAAGCAGACTGAGGAACGGCTGAGGCTGGCGGCCAATGTTTTTACGAACGCACGCGAAGGCATCATGATTACCGCTGTTGATGGCACAATTGTCGAAGTCAACGAGACGTTCTGCGCGATCACAGGTTATAGTCGCGATGAGATTCTGGGGAAGAATCCGCGTCTGTTGAAATCGGGCCGTCAGACCGCAGAGTTTTATGCGGAGATGTGGAAGACTCTGATCAGAAGAGGTCATTGGTCGGGAGAGGTATGGAACCGAAGCAAAACTGGCGGATTGTTTGCCGCGATGCTTACCATCAGCGCTGTGCTCGATGAGAATGGAGATGTTCGGCAGTATGTGGCTTTGTTATCCGATATAACAGCTCTCAAGGAGCATAAACAACAACTGGAGCATATAGCTCATTACGATACGCTGACCGGGCTGCCAAATCGCGTATTGCTGGAGGATCGGCTGCAACAGGCGATGGCTCAGGCAAATCGTCGCGGGCAGTTGGTGGCCGTGGCGTATTTGGACCTGGATGGATTCAAGACGATCAACGACCAGCATGGACACCAGGCCGGCGATCAGTTGCTGATGGCTGTTGCCAACCGCATGAAACTGGCCTTGCGAGAAGGCGATACGCTGGCCCGTCTGGGCGGGGACGAGTTTGTAGCTGTCATGATCGACATAGCCAGCGTAGAGGCCAGCGTGCCTGTGCTGGCGCGCTTGCTGGAGGCCGCTGGAGAGACCGAGCGAGTGGGGAATCTTGTACTTCACGTATCGGCCAGTGTGGGCGTGGTGTTTTATCCGCAAGAAGAGGCGGTCGATGCGGATCAGTTGCTTCGTCAGGCTGATCAGGCAATGTATCAGGCCAAGATAGGCGGCAAGAACCGCTATCACATCTTCGATCCAAGACATGATCGCAGCATTCGCAGTCGTTATGCGGATATTGAACGTGTGCGGTGTGCACTGGCGGCGCGCGAATTCGTGTTGTATTACCAACCCAAGGTAAATATGGGCAAAGGCACGGTGATTGGTGCCGAAGCATTGATACGCTGGCAGCATCCAGAACTGGGCTTGTTGCCGCCAGCAGTCTTTCTGCCACTTATCGAAGATCATCCACTGGCTATCGAGGTTGGCGAGTGGGTAATCAACACTGCTCTAACGCAGATGGAACGCTGGAAGGCTGTCGGATTGGATATTCCTGTCAGCGTCAACGTTGGAGCGCGGCAGTTGCAGGATGTGAACTTTGTTGATCGGCTTGCCGCGATTCTGTCCTCACATCCTCATGTAAAGCCGTCGAATCTGGAATTGGAAATTCTGGAAACCAGCGCATTGCACGATGTTGCCCAGGTATCTGAGATGCTGACCGGCTGTCGCGAGATCGGCGTATCGTTTTCGCTGGATGATTTTGGCACCGGTTACTCTTCGCTCAGTTATCTGAAGGGATTGCCCGCCAATGTGCTGAAGATCGATCAGAGTTTTGTGCGCGATATACTTGTCGACCCAGAAGACTTGACGATTCTGGAGGGTGTGCTGGGGTTGGCTACAGCGTACCGGCGACAGGCCATCGCTGAAGGAGTCGAGACCGTGGAGCACGGGTTGATGTTGTTGCGGCTGGGTTGTGAACTGGCCCAGGGATACGGCATCGCGCGGCCCATGCCAGCCGATCTACTTCCCGACTGGGCTGCACATTGGCATCCCGATTCAAGCTGGCACAATGTGGTTGCACTGAGTCCAGAGGGGCGGCAGTTGCTGTACGCGGATGTTGAACACAGATCGTGGATATTGGCGATTGAAGCGTTTCTCAAAAATGATCGCCACATCCCTCCGCGGCTGGGTTTGCAACAATGCCGATTCAGCGCGTGGTTGGCGAATAAAGCGCAGGCCAACAACAGAACACAGCCGGAGTTTCATACGCTGGAGAAGTTGCATCAAAAACTTCACGCATTGGCACCAGAGATCGTCAAGCTACAGGCACAGGGAAAAAATGCGGAAGGATTGGCGCGCATGAGTGAACTGGATGCACTGAGAAATGCATTGCAGGATGAGTTGAAAAGTTTGCAGAAGAAAAGCTGAGAATGACAACACTCTTGATCAGGTTCGATGCTAAATGTCTCGCCAGTTGGAACCAAAGGCTAAATCAACCAGCAGAGGAACGTTGAGCTTTACAACGCCTTCCATCTCCTCGCGCACCAGTGTTTCCACTTCCGCAGTTTCATCGGTGGGAACGTCGAAGAGCAGTTCATCGTGAACTTGCAGAACCATGCGCGTCTTCAATGCGCGTTCAGTGAGCTTATGGTCGATGGAAATCATCGCGAGTTTGATGAGGTCGGCGGCAGTGCCTTGCAGAGGCGTATTGATGGCAGTGCGCTCGGCAAATCCACGCTGATTGGGGTTGCGGCTTTCGATGTCTGGAATGGGACGGAGGCGACCGAAGTAAGTGCGCACGCTGCCCGTCTTGCGTGTCTCTGCAAGCGTTTTTTCAATGAAAGCGTGAACGCCCGCGTAGCGCTTGAAGTAGAGATCAATGTAAGCGCGTGCCTGTGACTGAGGAATGCCTAACTGCGCTGCCAGACCAAAGGGTGAGATGCCGTAGACGATACCGAAGTTGACGGCCTTGGCGCGACCGCGTGTCTCTTTGTCCATTTTCTCAGCGGGTACACCGAAGACCTCACTGGCAGTGAGGGTATGAATGTCTTGGTTGTTTTGATAAGCGTGCACCAAGAGCGGATCATTGCTGAAGTGAGCGAGCAATCGCAGTTCAATTTGCGAGTAGTCGGCAGAGAGCAGTTGCGTTCCGGGCGAAGCAACGAAGGCTGCCCGAATCTCGCGGCCCAGTTCGGTGCGAATGGGAATGTTCTGCAGATTTGGATTGATGCTGGAGAGTCTTCCGGTTGCAGTGGCTGCTGATTGAAACGTGGTATGCACGCGTGAGTCGGAGTCGGTCAACAACGGCAATGCATCAATGTAAGTGGATTTGAGTTTGGATAAATGTCGGAATTCGAGCACCAAACGAGGAACTTCATGCTGCTCGGCGAGTTGTTCAAGCACAGGCTGTGCTGTGGAAACAGCTTTGCCTTTGCCGCGACTGGCTGGAGCAGGCAGTCCCATGTGAGTGAAGAGAACCTCGCCGAGTTGCTTGGGCGAGTTGATGTTGAAACGGCGACCGGCAAGCTTGAAGATGCGCTCCCCAACACGTTCCAACTCGAGTGCAAAACGCTTGGAAAGGCCATCCAGAGCGGATAAATCAATGCGCACGCCAGCTTTTTCCATGCGAAAAAGGATGGGAGCAAGTGGTAAATCTATATCTGCATAGACGCTGGTCACGCCAGCTTTTTCCACTTCGCTCTTGAGCACGGGAACCAACGCGCGAATGGCTGCTGCGCCTGCGGCCAGCGTTGACGGGGTAGGCTGGCTGTGGCGCGCTGCAACATCGGCCAACGACTGCGTGGAGTGTGTTGGATTGAGCGCGTAGGAGAGCAACATTGTGTCATCCACTGAGCCGCGCAACTGAATGCCTTGGGCTGCGAACAGATGCAGAGCTGCTTTCCAATCGTGCGTCTGGTTGGGCACGGCCGCATCTTCAAGCAGTGCTTGCAACTTTGCTGTCAATGGAAGTTGCAAGGCAATCAAAGGGTCAGCACATACTCCTATGCTGAAGCTGGCTTGCTTCTCGACGGCCTCGGCCATATCAAGCAGCGAACGCATTAGTGGAGCTTCTTCCTGCTCTGCAACAGGCGCATTCGTATCCAATGAAAATGCAAATCCAGATGCCGATGCTGCCGCATAGAACGCTGTGATTTGCTGCTCTGTCGGCTTTTCCAGCAACTCCACTGTTGACGGCGTTTCTGACGGAGCAAGTTCGCGCAGCATCGTGGTGAACTCCAACTCTGTAAAGAGTTCGCGACAGGCTTCGAGGTCGGGCGACTGCGTCTGCATTGCCGATAGATCAAGTTCGAGAGGAACATGGCAATCTATCGTAACAAGTTCCTTGGATAAAAGAACGGAGTTCCGATTTTGCTCCAGCGATTCGCGATAGCTCTTGCGTTTGACCTCACTGGCGCGGTCGAGCACTGCTTCAACAGAGCCAAACTCGACAATCAAATCAACACTGCCTTTATCGCCTATGCCAGGAGCACCGGGGATGTTATCGACGGCATCGCCACGCAGGGCCATAACATCAACAACCTTGTCGGGCGGCACTCCCAACACTTCGAGCACCTTGGCGGGATCGAGGATCAGGTTGTCTTTTTGCGGGTTCAGAATCTTTACTGTTTGCGTAACCAACTGCATCATGTCTTTGTCGCCGGAGATGATGAAGACCTCATGCTGTTGCTCGGCGGCCTGACGGGCGAGAGTTCCGATTACATCGTCTGCCTCGAATCCTTCGGCCTCAAGGATGGGAATACGCAGGGCTTCAAGGGTGCGTCGAATATAGGGAATCTGACGGCGCAAATCTTCAGGCATGGCTTCGCGATTGGCCTTGTAACCCTCGTAGCTAACTTCGTCAAAACTCTGCGTCTTGCCGTTCCACTTGCGCAGCGGACCCATCGAGCGCGCTCGTTCATCGCGAAAGACCTCGCCACTTACATCGAAGACGGCGGCAAAGTAATGGGGCTGAAAATCCTGGCGGAGTTTTTTAATCATGTTCACGAAAACATAGATGGCCGCTGTGGGCAGACCGCCGCGCGTGCTCATGGGGCGACTACGCTGCATTGCGTGGTAGGCGCGGAAGATGAACGACATGGTGTCGAGCAGAAAAACGGGCTGTTGAGATTGGTCAGGCACGCTACCGAGTTTATCAGGATACGAAGGATAGGGGATAGAAATCAGGCAATCAACATACAGTCGCCATAGCTGAAGAAGCGGTAGTTTTGTTGAACGGCGTGATTGTAAGCAGCGAGAACCTGCTCGCGTCCGGCAAAGGCACTGACCAGCATGAGCAGGCTCGATCGGGGTAGATGGAAGTTGGTGAGCAGAGCACTGACCAAGCGAAACTGAAAGCCGGGAGAGATGAAGATTTCTGTCTCGCCAGAGTGGCCTTGCAGCGGGTTACCTTTTGCTTGCAGTGCGCAATGCTCTAGCGTGCGCACTGTTGTGGTGCCAACGGCGATGATGCGGCGGGCACTGCGTGCGGCGTTGTTGATGGCGTTTGCTGCCGACAAAGAGAGCGTGTAGCGCTCGCGGTGCAAGCGAACCTCATTGAGATGCTCGACACGCAGCGGCGAGAAGGTTCCGAGTCCAACGTGCAGCGTGATGCGTTCAACTTCAACGCCACGTGCTGTGAGCGCATCGAGCACTTGTGGTGTGAAGTGAAGGCCTGCAGTAGGTGCGGCAACAGATCCTCGTTCGTGGGAATAGACAGTCTGATACCGTTCCCGATCTTCATTGGCATCGTCGCGGCGAATATAGGGAGGCAGCGGCATATGGCCAATACGGTCGAGTACAGCGAAAAAATCGTCGACGGGCTTGAAGCGCAGAAGGCGTTCGCCGAATTCGCCGCGCTCCAGCACTTCAGCTTCAAGCTCGATGGTGCCAGAGGGCGATGAGAAGGTGAGTTGCTCGCCCAGTGTTACTTTCTTTCCGGGCTTGACCAGGGCGCGCCAGAGGTTTTCGCCAGCGGGTTCAGTGAGGAGGACTTCGATTTTTCCGCTGGGCTGTTGGCGATCACGCACGGTGGTTCGTTGCGCATAGAGTCGCGCTGGAATGACGCGGCTGTCGTTCAGAACAAGCAGGTCGCCTGGTTGCAGCAGCGATGGGAACTCCGTAAAGCTTGTGTCCCGCAATGCACCGGTAGCGCGGTTCATCACCAACATACGGCTTTGACCGCGCTCTGCGGGCGGCTGCTGCGCAATCAACTCTGAAGGCAAATCGAAATCAAAATCGGCAACGCGCAGCTTATTCATGCTTATGCCTTCTTGAAGTGTTCGAGTGCGCGGAGGCGGGCGCGTTCAATTGCCGCATTCAACTCTTGGCGCTTGGGCTCGAAATTTTCAGGTGTGAGATCGGCAGGAACATGGGTCCATTGCGCCCAACTGACGCAGATGCGCGTGAATGGCTTGGGAATGAGAAAGCGATCCCACGAGCGCATAACCCATGCGTGCTCTGGTTGCAGATGAAAGGCACCGATGGGAGCGCCTGTGATTTGCGCGAGTTTGATCGGTCCCATCTTGGTTTGATAGATGGGGCCGCGTGGGCCATCGGCGGTAAATATCGCGGTGCGCCCGGTTTCTATAACATCCTTCAGTCCGAGCAGCCCCTCGCGCGCACCACGCGAACTGGAGCCACGCACAGCATCGAAACCATAGAGGCGAAGAATGCGCGTGATGAGTTCGCCGTCGAAGCTGCGGCTGATGAGGATGATGGCGCGAGATGCGCGAAAGTAGATGGTGCAAGGGAGCACGCACTGGTGCCAGAAGCAATAAATCTCCGCGTCGGGTCTCTGGCCCTCGAGCACAGGCATCACGCCATCTTCTGCAATCACTTCAAAGCGCCATGTTCGACTGACGATCCACAACAACGCCCAGACGAGACGCGGGACGATGGCCAACACAAGACGTTGGAAGAAGGAGAAGCTGGGCTTGTTGTCTACGGTCACGCTTTCGATTCTAGCAAGTTGGCAGGTGAGTAACACAGCGGCACAATTGCCAGTTGCCGCCGCGCCTATGATCTGGCACGGGCCAACCGGAGGGGTTGCCCCCCCCCCGCAGGTGACTAGTATCGTGACCGTTTGAATAAGAATCATCTCAGGTCTCAAAATCGAGACATGGGGCACCCATATCGTGAAATCCATGTTTCACAACTAATCGGTCACAGTACTAGGTGTAGCGCAGCCAGCGGAGCAGTTCTGGCAGTGTGGCTCGCTTGCCGTACATGAGAATACCTACGCGATAGAGGCGCGACGAGAACCACAGCACAGCCCATATTGCGAGGAGCATGAGCGCGATGGAAACCAATAACTGCCAGATCGGCACAGGCCCCACGCCCAGGCGCAGCATCATGACGAAGGGCGCCGTTGGCGGAAAGAACGAAGCTATGATAGCCCACGTGGAGTTGGAATCGTTGAGTAGAAGCGGGAAGGTGCCGAAGCTGAGCCAGACGGGCGCGGCAGCCAGCGGCATATACATTTGCAACTCTTGCGCTGTCTCGCAGGTGGCGGCAAGGCCAGAAAACAATGCACTGAAGAGAAAGAATCCCAACACAAAATATAGCGGGAAGAGAACAGCCTCAAGCAGCGAGATATGAATGGCGAAGTCACCGGTGAGCAGCGATGTGGCCATGCCTGACGCAGCAAGCAACATTGCTGCCGCAACCCAGATGGAAATCTGCGTCAACCCTACTGCTCCCACACCTATGAGTTTTCCAGCAAGCATATCATCGGGACGAGCGACTGCGAGCATCACTTCGAAGATGCGCGAACTTTTCTCTTCAATGATGGAGCGGGCAAGATCGAGTCCGTAGAGCAACGTTGTCATGGTGAGCAGAAAGGCCATCACCATGCCTTTGTAGATTGCCACGTTCCCATTGTGCTTTGGTGCCTGTCCGTCCTTATTTATCTGGAGAGTCTTGATGGCGACATTCTTCAACAGAACATCGGCTTCCACTTTGGTGATGCCCCGTGCCGCGAGACGCTCATTCAGCAGGCTGCGGTTGAGAGCGTCGCGCAGACGGTTGGTAATGATGTAGTCGTTCGACGAGCGCGATGTGTAAGCGGCGGTAGGAGTGCCGGAAGCAGAGGTCTGAAGGATGAGTAGTCCGTCGATGGTCTTGTTTTGAACTTGCTTCTGAAGCGTAGCGATATCTGTATCCGTTGCGGGTGCCACAACAGCCACAGTGAACTTTATATCCTTGTCATCCGTCATCTGGCGACGAATATCTTCAGCCAGCGTAGGATTGTCGGCAGCAATGGCCAAATGCTTGTTCGCCAAATCCTGATGGCCCGTCAAAAATCCCGCGCCAACCATGATGACAAAAACAAGCGGCAAAAGCACGGTGGATAACTTGAAGGCACGGCCGCGAATTTGCTCCAGATACTCGCGCTTGGCAATGAGAAGAACGTTACGCATCGGCTTTGCCTCCCACGGTCTGGATGAAGATTTCTTCGAGTGACGGTTCGACCACCTCAAAACGATTGATTGTTGCCACGGCAGCAGCTTCATGCAACAGCTTCTGCGCATCACCACGCGGTTTGAGCTTGATTTCAGTGTGACCGGAATAACTTTTTGCTTCGGCAATTTCCTGACTGCCAAGAAATGCGGAGCTTCCTTCAAACTCGACGATCACGCGGTTGCGCTCATAGCGACTCTTGATCTCGCGCAGATTGCCAGAGAGCACGGCCACGCCGTTGTGGATGAGGCTGATCGCGTCGCAGAGTTTTTCAACCTGATCCATACGATGAGTAGAAAACAGGATCGCTTTACCCTGGGCCTTGAGTTCGAGGAGCGCGTCTTGCAAGAGCACAGCATTCACAGGATCGAGGCCGCTGAAAGGCTCGTCCATCACAATCAGACCAGGATCGTGCAACAGGGACGCGATGAATTGAATCTTCTGCTGCATTCCTTTGGAGAGTTCCTGGGTCTTTTTATGCAGTACATCGGCAATTTCCATGCGCTTGGCCCACTCACGCGCGCGCTTTTGCGCTTCGTTAGCCTTCAACCCGTGCAGGCAGCCGAAAAAGACGAGTTGGTCAATGACCTTCATCTTCTTATAGAGGCCGCGCTCTTCAGGCAGGTAGCCGACTCGATCGAGGCTGGCTCGCTCGAATGGTTTCTCGAAGAGGTTGATACGCCCCGAGTCGGGAACGGTGATGCCCATCATCATGCGAATGGAACTGGTTTTTCCAGCTCCGTTCGGACCGAGCAGACCGAACATCTGGCCTGCTTCAATGGATAGACTGAGGTTGCTGACGGCAACCTTGTTCTCGAAGGCCTTGGTCACTCCCACGAGTTCGACTACTGGCATGAAATCTCCCGCCGCTGATTTCGCGGATAGAACCTTGTAAACCGTCAGGTCCGGTCACAGGAGAAGTGTAACAAAACCCGCCACCTACACTTTGCTCCCTTTGGCACAGTACGTTGAGGCTGGCCAGATGGTTCCCGATGTGGTCCATAATGTGCCTATTGCGAATTCGCCCCCACTGGCCAACAATTTACTTTTGCTCCGTGCGTAACCAGTGGCAAGGGACAAATAGGGTGACTGTTGACCTGCAACGGGGTATATTGGCAAGTAGTCACGGGGAAAACGCATGGATACGTTGAAGATTGAAAACTTTCTCAAAACCGAATCCCCTGCCGCCGGGATTCTGAAGAAGGAACCGCCTGTAGGACCGGCGTTCAAACCCCGGAAGATGCCGGAAGTCGGCGTGCGTCAGGCAATTCTGGAAGATTTGGCGCTCAAGACGCTGTATCTATCAGGTCCATTTTCGGTGCTTGAGCTTTCGAAATTGATGCGTCTCAGCTACGAAATAGCCACTGAGCTATTCAATCGCATGCGTGCTGAATTGTTGTGCCAGGTTAACGGAATGTCCAACAACATTCCCAATATCTCCATCACCGCGCAAGGCAGGGTGAGGGCGATGGAGCTGCTGGCGCATAACCACTACACAGGCGCGGCGCCGGTTTCGCTGTCGAGCTATGTGGACCAGGTAAGAAAGCAGAGCGTCCGCAACGTTGAGGTTCACCCGTCGGATGTGGCGCGCTCCTTTGCTCATCTTGTGATTGACGACAAGACTTTGTGGCAGCTCGGCACCTCACTCAACTCCGGCTCGTCGGTCTTTCTTTATGGTCCGCCCGGAACAGGAAAGACAACCATTGCCGAGACGTTGTCGCACGTGCTTGCAGAAGACGATGTTTGGGTGCCACACGCCATAGAGATCGATGGCCAGATCATCACGGTATTTGATCCGGTGATCCATCATCGCGAAGAAGCGCGCGAACCAGCAGATCACGATGAGCGCTGGGTGCTCTGCAATCGTCCTGCGGTTCTGGTGGGTGGCGAGTTGACAATTGATATGCTCGATCTCCAATTCAACGCACTGACGCACTTTTACGTTGGTCCGGTGCAGATGAAAGCCAACAACGGCGTTCTGATTATCGACGATTTTGGACGGCAGCGTGTTCGTCCTGAAGACTTGCTGAATCGCTGGGTGGTTCCGCTGGATCGTCGCATTGACTTTCTCACTCTTGCGGGCGGAAAAAAGATCGAGATTCCCTTCGAGATGCTGGTGGTTTTTGCATCGAACATGGACCCTTATGAGTTGGTGGACCCCGCCTTCTTGCGAAGGATTCAAACCAAGATCAAGATCGGCGAGGTTTCAGACGCGCAGTTCTTTGAGATATTTCGCCGCGTGGCCGCAGAGCGCGGACTGGTATGCGATCCAGGCATCGTCAACGATCTTATCGACGTGATTCGAGATACTCTGAATCAGGAGTTGCGCTCGTGCTATCCGAGGGACATCATCAATCAGATATGCTGGGCTGCTAAATATGAAGGCAGAAGACCGCATCTTGATCTGGCAGGCGTCATGAAAGCAGTTGAGGCATACTTCCTGCCCAAGACGTAATCCTGAAAAACGCATCGAAGGTCAGATACCTTGGCTACAAACAAATCCGGCTGCGGAGATACTCGAATCGAGTAACCCGCAGCCGGATTTGTTTGTATCTTATCCACTTAGCCAAGCTTTGGTCAGCTCAGTTCTGGCCGAAGTTCTACTTTTTTGGTTGTAATCACCAGCTTGGCAGGAGTCAGTTCGGGTCCATCCCATCCATCTTTTACTGCCTCGATGTGAATCTCGCCCGGGGTCCGACTGGATTGGAAAATCGCCTGCGCCAATCCATTGAAGAGCGAACGCTTGGATCCCTTGTCGCTCTCCTGGCAGTTGGGATCGCCGTTGCCAACCCCAATCAACGCGCCATCACCGCTGACTTTGAATGTGACTGTGTTGCCGGCATTGGGAATCGCACGACCATCCTTATCCAGAACTTCAACCTTCACAATTGCAACATCTTCGCCATCGGCATCTATCTCCGTACGGTCGGCAGTGAGTCGAAAGGCAACGGGTGTCCCGGTCGTTTCGCGCTTCTCGGTCAGCACGACTTTGCCGTCCTTTGATCCGCGCGCTTCAATCACACCAGGCTCGTAACGGACCTTCCATTCCACGTGTCCGAGATGCGGAACCTTTTGGCTGCCCTGGCTCTTGCCGTTGACGAATAACTCAACCTCATCCAGATTTGAGAAGCTCCAGACAGAGATCCATTGGCCTTCCTTGCCTTCCCAATTCCAGTGCGGAAACAGATGCAGTACTTGCTCGTTGCTCCACCAGGACTTGTAATAGTAAAACGTGTCCTTGGGAAATCCACACACATCGAGAACGCCAAACTCGGAGTTGATCGACGGCCATCCGTAGGGCGTTGGCTCACCGCGATAATCAAAGCCGGTCCACATAAAACCGCCAGCCTCCCACTCGCGCTCGCCATAGAACTTCCACCAACCCTCGGCGGTCTCGCCCCAAGTGGCGGGGTTCGCGTCGTAGGCGCTCACTGTATTGAGCGTTTTATCGGTGGAGTAGTCGCCGCGCGTGTAAAACGAACTGGCTGTCTCCGAACCATAGATTGGGCGCTTGGGATTCTTTTTGTGGAAGTCATCGGGAAATAGCAGTTGATAGTTGAAGCCGATTACGTCAAGCGCATCGCTGAGACCTTGAGCATTACTGCCGTTGACTGCGGCGGATACAGGTCGGGTTGGATCCAGTTCATGGCACTTCTTCACCATTGTCGTGCCAATCTTGACACCCTGCTCGGCCATGCTGTCCTGCAACTGCCACTCCTCATTTCCAATGGACCAAAGGATGATGGATGGCGAATTGCGATAGCGCTTGATCATGGTCTCCAACTGCGCCATGCCTTCAGGGTTTGAACTCATCTGCCGCGTCTCGCACATCATCAGCATACCCAATCGGTCGCAGGCCTCAACCCATTCAGGTGTAGGCATATTATGTGAGGTTCTCACTGCGTTGCAACCCATCTCGCGCAGCAAGCCCAAACGGAACCATTGCAGGCGATCTGGCACAGCAGCTCCAACTCCAGCATGATCCTGATGGTTGCAGGTGCCTTGTATCTTGACCGATTTGCCGTTGAGCAGAAATCCCTTGTCGGCATCAAAGACCGCTGTGCGCACGCCAAAACTGATTCGCTCAGCGTCGCGCGGCTTGCCTGCCGATTCAACAGTGACAATGGCTGAATACAGATTGGGTTCATCCACTGACCACAACGCCGGATTTGCCAGCTTGGCGGTTGCGTTGTAAGTGACAGTTCCATCCACCGCAACTTGCTGCGCGGCAGACTCAGCCGTTGCTACTGTTTTGCCTGCGGCATCCAGTATCTTCCAACTTACTTTGGCCGTCTCTGGTTGCTTGCCCTCGTTGGTGACATTCGCGCTCAGCGTCAGAGTTGCGGAGTTGGAAGTGATCGCAGTTCTAACCAGGCTATCCCACTTGCTGAGATGCAGTGCGTCTGTTTTGGTAAGCCACAGGTGACGATAGATTCCCGCCCCCTCATAGAACCATCCGTCGCCAAAGCTCGCATCCACACGCGCCACAATGTAGTTCTTCTTGCCATAACTCAGAAAGTCAGACAGATCAAAACTGAAGGGCGCATAACCATTGTCGTTGCGGCCAACAAAACAACCGTTGACAAAGATCAGAACATCGCGAAAGGCTCCATCGAACTCAACTTTTATGCGGCGACCAAGGTCAGTGGCCGGAATCTCGAACTCGCGGCGATACCAACCCACGCTGGTCTCAGGATAGCTGCGGCCAAGCGGTTTATAGCCATGCGAATTCAGGCTCTCGTCGCGAACAAAAGGCAACTCAACGGCCCAATCGTGTGGCAGGTTGAGCGAGCGCCACTTTGAGTCGTCAAACTTGTCTTTGGCAAAATCAAACGCGCCGGTTTTGGCAAAGTCGCCCTGGTTGGCGCCGAAGCCAAGATCGCGAGCTGGATCCGAAGCGTGCCCCATCTGAAACTTCCAGCCAAAGTCGAAGAGCAGTTGCTCACGAGGAGCCACAGCAGCCTGCGACTCGCCCGACGCGGTGCCGGGATAGCCACCGACGAGCGTAGCAGCGCGTCCCCAGGCCGAGCGAGCCAAGAGTGAAGACGCGGAAAGAGCAAAACTGGAATAGAGCAGGTCGCGACGAGAAATGCCAGACATTGAAGCCTCTTTGAGGTAAAGTCTCGCCGTAGCCAAAAACTATTCCGACGAGCAAAGCCGAATTATAAATGGGACAAGGTCACGGAGTAAATGATTACTGAACATAAGCAGCAATCCAAAATTGGCTTGGGTTTGGAACTGTATTGCAGGTAAGTTTTGATTCTGACGGCAAGACAATCCAAATACCGTAAGATAGAGAGTAGATTGCCATTCGCATTGCTCTGAGATAACAGCGAGTGCGCGAAAGCACCCCACCTTATGACGAATCCTGCATCGAGTTCTGAACGTTTTTACCTGACCACGCCGATTTATTACGTGAATGCGCGGCCACACCTGGGCCATGCCTACTCGACGATTGTTTGCGATGCGATTGCTCGGCGCAAGCGGGCGCTGGGCATTGAGACCTGGTTCCTGACGGGGACGGATGAGCATGGGCAGAAGATTGAACGCTCGGCGGCCAAGGCCAACCAGACGCCGCTGGAGTTTGCGACCCATGTTTCGGCTGAGTTTCGCGGGCTTTGGGACAAGCTGGGGCTGAGCAACGACGACTATATCCGCACTACGGAAGAGCGCCACAAGCGGGGCGTGCAGAAGCTCTTTGCCACTTTGCGCGATAAGGGATTCATCTACAAAGGCTCCTATACCGGCCAGTATTGCGTCAGCGATGAGGCTTATGTGGACGGGCCGGTGGGCACGGTTTGCCCGGATTGCGGGCGGGTGACTGAGACAGTGTGTGAAGAGAATTATTTCTTCAAGCTCTCAGCCTTCGAGCGCAAATTGCTTGAGTTTTATGAGGCCAATCCCACATTCATGGGCCCGGAATCCACGCGACGCGAGGTGATCTCGTTTGTGCGCGGCGGACTGAAAGATTTGTCGGTAAGCCGCACCAGTTTCTCGTGGGGAATTCCTGTTCCCGGCGATGAGAAGCACGTGATTTATGTATGGCTGGATGCGCTTGCCAACTACATTACCGCGCTGGGCTACGGTTCCGACGATCCGAAAGATCAAGAGAAATTCAAAAAGTTTTGGCCTGCGGATTTGCACCTCATCGGAAAAGAGATCAGCCGCTTTCACTGCGTCTATTGGCCTGCGTTTTTGATGGCTGCGGGCATTCCGCTGCCGAGGTCGGTGAAGGCCAACGGCTGGCTGCTCTTCGACCAGGGGAAGATGTCGAAGTCGCGCGGCAATATTGTGCGCGCTGAGACCGTTCACACGGTCTTGGGTTCTGATGCTTTGAGGTACTTTTTACTACGCGAGATTCCCTTTGGGCAGGATGGGACGTTCAGCTTTGATGCGCTGGTGCAGCGGTACAACAGCGATTTGGCGAATGGCTATGGGAATCTGGTGAGCCGCGTGGTGAACATGGTGCACAAGTACTTTGGCGGGGTGGTGCCAGAGGCTGGCGCAGAGACGGCTCCCGAGGTTGCGTTGCGTCAGAGTGCAGTGCGCACTATTGCAGCGTTTGGCCCAGCGTTTGACGAGTTGAACTTTTCTGAAGCACTGAAGACGCTGTGGACGCTGGTTGCGGAGACGGATGGGTATTTGACAGCGAATGCTCCGTGGAAGCGCCCCGAAGGACGTTCTGAGACAGAACAAGCGGAGCTTCAAGCTCGGGTGCTGGCTACGGCTGCTGAGGCGATTCGGATTATCACTGCGCTGGTCTATCCGATTCTGCCGGATGCGGCGGCAAAGGTTTGGCTGCAACTGGGGCAGGGCGAGATTGCCGTAGCTGCGCGGAGTGCATTTTTGACGGAGATCGAGTGGGGTGGTTTGAAGGCGGGAACGAAGTTTGGCGAGCCTGCACCGCTGTTTCCTCGCGCGGAAAAGGATGCAGTTGCGCGGATGCAGGAGATTGAAGATCGAAACAACACAGGCGGCGGTTCTGGTGCGGCTTGCGCAGATTCTTGCAAAAGTGAGCCCACAAAGACAGACGACAAAACTTTGGCTGGGGAAAAAGGAGCAATTGTGAGCGAACTGACTGAAAAGAAGGCTTTCTGGGATAGTGTTCCGGTTGATTCTGTTGGCACGGATGCCGGCGAGGCTCAGGCTTACGAGACGGTGGCAAAGGCGGCCAGCGCTGCTGCTGCACCAGTCGCAGAACAGGAGCCTGCCGCACCACAGGTGGCGCAGTTTATCTCGATTGACGATGTGATCAAAGTGGATTTGCGCGTGGCACAGATTCTGGTGGCGGAGCGGATTCCGAAAGCCGACAAGCTGCTGCGGCTGGAGGTGGATCTGGGCTATGAAAAGCGGCAGATTCTAGCGGGAATTGCGCAGTATTATGAGCCGGAAAAGTTGATTGGGAGAAAGATTGTGATTGTGGCCAATCTGGCTCCGCGCAAGATGCGGGGGTTGGAGTCGAATGGGATGCTGCTGGCGGCTTCGCTGGAGGGCGGCTCGCCGGTACTGGCTGGATTTCTGGAAGATGTGCCGCTGGGAGCGCGGCTGAAGTAAAGTCCGAAGTCTGTGCTTGTGTTCATGTACATTTAGAGGTACAGTTGTACTTGATAAGGTGCATGGTGCCGGAACATCCGCAACCGCACAAGATTCCGTTGATCTTTTATTGCCCGCAGTCTGGCAGTGAGCCGGTGCGAGAGTGGCTGCTGGCGCTGCCGGTGGTTGAAAGACAGGCGATTGGAAAAGACCTGCTGCGGGCACAATGGCGTTGGCCGGTAGGTATGCCGCTTTGTCGCCCTTTGGGTGGGGGACTTTGGGAGATCCGGACGGACCTTGAAACCAAGTGAACGGCGCGCGTTCTGATCTGCCTTTATCGAGGACATTTGGTTGCACTGCATGGGTTCATCAAAAAGACGCGGACGACGCCCGATGCAGATTTGGCCTTGGCACTCAAGCGTCAGAAGGAGTTGGAGCGATGAGCGGCAAAAATTTGGGTACGAGTCATTTGGGATCGAGTATAGATGAGTTCATGAAGGCCGAGGGTATCTTTGAAGAGGCGCAGACTGAGGCGATCAAAGAGGTTGTGGCTTGGCAGTTGGCCGAGGCAATGAAGCAGAAGAAGATATCGAAGAATAAGATGGCGACGTTGCTCAAGACCAGCCGGACACAGGTTGATCGGCTGCTTGATCCGAAGAACGATATAACTTTGTCGAGCTTGCAACGGGCGGCAGCGATGGTGGGTCGTAGGGTTTTCATCGAACTGATATAACCAGAGTTTGCAGTTCTGTTATCCAAGGCCCACGTGCAAGTGTGGGCCTTGGCTGCGTTGGGGCTATTTTTGCTGGAGGTTGAAGGTGAAGGGAAATAGCTCAGGGAAGGGCACGGTCAGCACTCCATCGGCTGTGGGGAAGAGGACGGGAGCGTCTGGGGCGATGAACTCCGAGAGAACCTGGCGGCAGGCACCGCAGGGCGGGCTGGGTGCGTTGTTGAGATTGGTGATGGCGACGGCCTGAATGCGGATGAGCGGTCCAAATTGGGAAATGGCTCGCGCCACAGCGGCACGCTCGGCACAGATGGTGAGTCCGTAGCTGGCGTTTTCGACATTGGTTCCAGTGACGACTTGGCCGCTATGGAGCAGCAACGCCGCGCCGACGCGAAAGCCGGAGTAGGGCGCGTAGGCGTTCTGAGCGGCCTGGCGTGCCAGATCGAGCAGGCGATGGAGCGATGGAAGTGGGTTTTCGTCAGTGGGCGACATGATCTTTGAGGCTAAAGCATCTGCGTCTGCATGACAACCAGCTGCGGTGGAACGAAATGAGATCGACCGGAATGACCAGGCTGCTCTGCTGGCCAGGAAAACTATTCTCTGTTGCCAATTCCCAACTCTCTTCCTCAAGTTGAGTCGGCATCAACCGATAAGGGATGTGAGAGCTCGCCATGCCGGGAACTCAAATACTGGCAGAGCGGATGAGTGGACGCAATGGATGAATTGACGAGAGAATTTCTGATCGAGAGCCAGGAGGGGTTGGACCGCATGGAGCGGTGTCTGACTGAACTGGAGGAGCGGCCGCAGGATGCGGGACTGATCGGAGATATTTTCCGCTCAGTACATACGATCAAGGGGACCACTGGATTTTTGGGCTTCAAGCGGCTAGAGAAGCTGGCCCATGCTGGCGAAAACCTGCTGGGTCAACTGCGCGAGGGAAAGCTGGTTGCGAACGAGCCGACGATTACCGGATTGTTGCAACTACTGGATGGCCTGCGCTCGATTCTGAAGTCGATTGAATCAGAAGGCTCCGAGGGTGAAGGCGAAGATACAGTGCTGATTGAGCGGCTGGTGGAGTTGCAGACTCCGGTCAAGGCCAAGCAGCAGGTTCATGCGCGAAGCGCGGCACGGGCGACGACCGCTGCAGCGGCTGGAGTTGCAGCAGGTCCGGCGGTTGCCCCTCCGGCTGAACCCATTGCTGTGGCACCTGTTGAACCTGCTGTGCCGGTCGAGCAGACTCATGAACAGATGGACGCTGCGCCGGTTGCCCAAAACAAGGTTCCCGCAGAAGGTGACGGCGATCCGACCAAGCTGCGCACGACGGCAGTAGGGACGGCGGCTGAAAGCACACTGCGGGTGGATGTGACGCTGCTGAACCGGATGATGAATCTGGTGGGCGAACTGGTGCTGACCCGCAATCAGGTCTTGCAGGCCACCTCGGCTGATCCCAATATGACTATGCTCTCGCGCCGCCTGGATATGGTGACGGCCGATCTGCGCGAGTCGGTGATGAAGGCCCGGATGCAGCCGGTCTCGAATATCTTTTCGAAGATGCCGCGCATTGTGCGCGATCTGTCGCAACTGCTGGGACGACGGGTGCGGTTGCAGGTCGAAGGTCAGGATACGGAGCTGGACAAGAGCCTGCTGGAGGCGATCAAGGATCCGTTGACCCATGCGGTGAGGAACTCGCTCGATCACGGCATTGAGCCGCCGGACGTACGCGTGGCCGCAGGCAAGGACCCGGAGGGCGTGCTGAAGTTGCGGGCCAGCCAGGAGGGCAGTCACGTTGTCATCGAAGTCTCGGACGATGGAGCCGGCATTGCCGTTGAAAAGGTACGCGAGAAGGCCATCGAACGCGGGCTGATTACTGCCGAGCGAGCTACTCATCTGGTGGAACGCGAACTGCTGCAACTGGTCTTTCTGCCGGGATTTTCAACCGCCGCTGCTGTGACCAACGTGAGCGGACGTGGCGTGGGCATGGATGTGGTGCGCACGAATGTGGAAAAAATCGGCGGCAAGGTCGAGATCGACTCACGCACCGGCAAAGGCACCACGCTGCGGTTGCGCATTCCACTGACACTGGCGATCATTCCGGCGCTGATTGTCCGCAGCGTCAACCAGAGTTTTGCCTTGCCGCAAGGAGCGCTCTCGGAGTTGGTGCACGTTCCACCGCATCAGGCTGCTTCGGCTATCGAGTGGATCGAGGATGCGCCGCTCTATCGACTGCGTGGAAAACTGCTGCCACTGGTCTTTCTGGATCGGCTCTTGATGCCCGGAGCTGAACATAAACTCGTCAATGAACGGGATAACTTCATTGCTGTTCTCGATGCGGATGGACGGCGTTTTGGCCTGGTGGTGGATGGGCTGGCCGATCCCGAAGAGATTGTTGTGAAGCCGCTCTCGAATGTGCTCAAGGATATTGGCCTTTATTCGGGTGCAACGGTGCTGGGCAATGCCGATCTGGCATTGATTCTGGACCCCGGCTCGATTGCGATGAAGGCCGGAGTGACGATGCGCAGCGAAGAAGAGGCGGTGCGCGCGGCGGGGAGCGATGTCGATGCCGATGCGACGAAGAATCTGGAATATCTGCTGGTGGAAGCTGCTGGAAGACAGGCCGCCGTGCCACTGGGCGATGTACTGCGCATCGAGCAGTTGAAGGTATCGCGCATTGAGTACATCGGCTATCGTCCAGTGCTGAACTTTGAAGGCCAACTGTTGCCGGTGGAGGATTCAGGCGGCGTGCTGGCGGCAGCTGAAGGCAATCCTGAGGCGCAGGTGATCGTGGTGGTCTGCCGCGAAGGCAATCGTCATGTGGGCATTGCGGTATCGCATGTGCTGGATGTGGCTGCGGGCGGCGATCTGTTCGAGGCGGGCACCAATCAACAGACCGGCGGCGTGACCTTGCTGAAGAGCCGGGTGACGGGCGTGGTTGATCTGGGCGCAGTGGCTCCGTTGCCGGTGAGTGCGCAACCAACCAGTGAATGGAATGAGATGGCGGAGGCGGCAGGATGAGTACGGCGACCATGGCATTGAAGAGCAAGGATAAAACGGCGGCAACACTGTTGGAGATGTGCTCGGTACGCCTGGGGCAATCGCTGTTCGGCGTACCCATCAAGCACATTCTGGAGATTGTCGGCTCGGCGCGTCCGCAACCGGTGCCGCTGGCTCCGGCTTATGTGGGCGGACTGGTGCATTATCGTGGCGATGTGTTGACCACGGTGAGTATGCGCACGTTGCTGGATATGCCGCCGCGAGAGGGTCCGCAGGACATTCTTGTTCTGGAAAGCTCAGGCGGATGTTTTGGATTGCTGGTGGACTCGGTGGGTGAAGTGCTGACGGTTTCGTCTGCGGATCACGAACCGAATCCCTCGATTTTAGATGAGCGTCGGAGAGCACTCTTTGCCGGCGCATACAAGCTCAAGGAGGGTCTGGTAGTGATGCTGGACCCAGAGCGGCTTGACCCAATGCGGTTGAGCAAGGCCCAGGATGCTTAAGGTAAGCAGATTTTTGCACTTCTATTAGGAGGTGACCATGCGAGCACTGATTGTCGACGACTCCCGTTTTGTGAGGGGCTATCTGCGAGGCCTTCTCGAAGAGAAAGGGATCGAGTGCGAAGAGGCGGCTGACGGTCAGGCTGGCATTGATCAGATGAACGCCGGTGTGTCTTTCGACCTTGCGTTGGTGGACTGGAATATGCCGGTGATGAACGGTCTGGATATGCTGAAAGCCTTGCGGGCGCAGGGTTTCTCGGATATCAAGGTGATGATGGTGACCACCGAGGCCGAGAACGATTTCATTCTTCGTGCGCTCGATGCCGGAGCGGACGAGTATCTGATGAAGCCCTTCGATGACGAGGCACTGACGGAAAAGCTGGCCATGCTCGGCCTGGTGGAGGCTTGAGCGATGACGGCTGGACGCCGCACCCGAATCCTGATCGTGGACGACTCTGCCGTGATGCGGAGTCTGCTTCGCTCGGTACTTGTGGCCGATACGGGCCTAGAGGTAGCCGGGACCGCTGCCGACGGCGAATCGGCAATGAAGGCAATAGAAACCCTGCGCCCTGATCTGATTCTTCTGGATGTGGAGATGCCGGTGATGGATGGACTTGTCACATTGCGAAAGTTGCGCGGACGCGGGCACAAGATGCCAGTGATCATGTGCAGTTCGCTCACCCAGCGCGGGGCCAAGGTGACGATCGAGGCATTGGCTTGCGGCGCATCGGACTATGTGGCCAAACCCGCCGGCCAGAGTGGACGCGAGGCAGCCATCAAGGCGCTGGGGCTGGACATGATACCCAAGATTCATGCTTTCACCAGTCAGGCACAGACGCAGACTCCGCAGCAGGTCTTTCCTGGTGTGGCTCGGATGCCGGTGGTGATGCCGATTGCGCCGCCGAAGTCGCAGCCGATTTCATCGACTCCGGTGGTGGTGGCGATCGGGGTTTCGACCGGCGGTCCGGCGGCACTGGATATTCTGCTGCCTGCGATTCCAGCCAGTTTTGCTCTTCCGATTTTGATTGTGCAGCATATGCCGGAGTTGTTTACCAAGCTCTTTGCCGAACGCCTGAACGGACGCTGTCCGTTGCGGGTTCACGAAGCGATGGAGGGCGAACAGGTGCGCCCCGGAACCATTTACATTGCCAAGGGCAACTGGCACATGGAGGTGGTGGCGCCCAGCCACGGCAGCGCGCCGCCGACGCTTCACCTGACCCAGGGACCGCTGGAGAATCATTGCCGTCCTGCCGTCGATGTGCTCTTTCGCTCGGTTGCTGCGGCTTATGGTTCAAACGTACTGGCGGTGGTGCTTACCGGCATGGGATCGGACGGAATGCTGGGCAGCCGCGTCATCCGCGAACACGGCGGCTCGGTGCTGGCCCAGGATCAGGCGTCGAGCGCGGTGTGGGGAATGCCGGGATCGGTGACCAATGCCGGTTTGGCCAACAAGGTGCTTCCACTCACGGCGATTGCGCCAGAAATCCTCCGGATTGCAAGCCGGACGCACAGCGAAGCCCGCGAGCTTCGGGAATCGGTGGTCTAGTCATGCAAACCGAATCGAGCGTTGACTACGGCTATCTTCGCCAACTTGTCTTCGGCCTCTCGCAAAACGTGCTTGACTCGTCGCGGGACTATCTTTTTGAAACGCGACTGACCAAGCTGCTGCGCGCGCAGGGAATGGGCAGTCTGGATGAACTTGTGGCTCACCTGCGCGCCCGCAAAAATCCGGTTTTGGAACGCGCCATTGCCGAGGCGATGACGATCAATGAGACCAGCTTCTTCCGCGATGGGCGACCGTTTGAATTGCTGCGAACGGATCTGTTGCCCAAGCTGATCGAGGCTCGCCGCAACGTGCGCACACTACGCTTTTGGAGCGCGGCCTGCTCGACTGGCCAGGAGGCGTTCAGCCTGGGGATGCTGATGCACGAGCATTTTCCGGCGCTGGTTGGATGGAATATCCGCATCGAGGGAACCGATATTTCCGGCGAAGTGGTTGAGCGCGCCCAGAACGCTTCGTACCATCGCATTGAAATGAACCGCGGTCTGCCTGCTCGATTCGTTGTCCGCTATTTTGACCATGTGGGCGAGGACTGGGTGGCCAAGCAGGAGATACGGCAGATGTGCAACTTCCGCCAAGCCAATCTCTGCCAGCCGCCACTGCCCTTCCATGAGCGTTTTGACGTGATCTTTCTGCGCAATGTGATGCTGTACTTTTCGCAGGATACGCGCAGGGTTTTGATGGCCAACATTCACCGGCTGCTGGCTCCAGACGGCATTATCTTTCTTGGGTCAAGCGAACAGCCCGCCGATCCAACCATCTGGACTCCAGTGCTGGCGGGCGGAACCTGCCACTTCAAGCCCAGACAGGCGAGTTAAGACAGAATCAATATCGACGTGTTCATCCATAGAAACGCCCCGAAGCTTCTTGCGAAGATTCGGGGCGTTTCCAGGTGCAGGTATTCGCTATAGAAATCAGGCACGCAGTTTGCGGCGCACCAAGCCGGCAAGGCCCAACAGTCCACTGCCTAGCAGGTAGAGGCTGCTCGGCTCCGGGGTTGGGGCGTCGAATTGAACGTTATCAAAGAGGAATTGATCGTCGTTGTAGTCGCGATCGGAGCTTTGCCCGAGGGTGAGATCTTCAGCGCCGAGGAAGGTAACCGGAGTACCACTGATGGCTGTGGGAACGTTGACTGCGGTTGTGGGAATCAATCCGCCAGTCCAGGGTGTGGCATAGAAGTGATTGATGCCGTCGGGGCTATCTGCGGCAACGGACGAAACCACATCGGCAGCAGTAATGTTCTGTAGTTGAAACTCCAGGCTGTCGCCAGCGTTTACGGCCAGAACATCGGCCTGATATTGGCCAGCAGTGGTCGAATCATTCTGGAAGAACCATCCGCTTGCGGTGTTAGTGGTTAGATCAATCACCTGGATCGAATCAACATCCGATGCGCTGAAACCGTAGAACCATGCATCAATGTATCCGGTATTGACTGCGGTTACCGTATAGGCTGGCACGGTGGTTCCAACATTTTGATAAGGAATAGTAACTGCATTACAAGGCAAAGCGAGCAGCGCAAGGGCCACTGTCGCAACGAAAGCAAAGTGCTTCATGTAACCTCCTCGTTGAATCGACGGGGCTTGGCAAAGCTCTATACGGCGCGTCCCAATCGTAACGATTTGTATCCATCCTATGCAATTCAAGATCCAATGACATGTGATTGAAAACATGATGGTTATCAATCGCAAAGTTTTTACAAGTGCATAGTTTTGCATCTGAAACACCATTTATTTTCATCTATTTAGAGCCGGCAGGCTGGAGGCAACTACTTCAATTCTGCCAGCGGCGGTGCCGTCGATCCGCGCAGGACCAGGCTTGTAGAGACCTGAAACTCCCGCTGCATCTGCGGGTTGGCGGGCTCTTCAGCCTGTTGGCGAAGAGCTTCAAAAGCTGCGCAGGCGAGGTCGGAGCGAGAGAGGCGGATGGTGGTCAAAGGCGGCAAGGTGAACTCGGCAAAGTCGATGTCGTCCAGGCCGATGACCGAGAGATCCTGGGGCACACGAAGACCCTCGATGTATGCGGCGCGCAGTACGCCGATGGCGGTCATGTCATTGGAGCAGAGAATGGCCGAGGGACGCCTCTCCAGTTCACGCAACTTTTCATAGCCAACTACGCCGCCCTTGAGCGTGTGGTCGCACTCGATCACCCAATTCTTCTTGATGTGCAGATGCAAGGCACCCATTGCGGATCGGTAATCGTTTTCGCGGGTGATGGCCGAGTGGAGTCGGTGCGGGCCGGCCAGAAAAGCAATTCTGGTGTGTCCCAGTGCGGCCAGATGATTGACGGCGGCAAGGATGCCGGTGGAGTAGTCGAGCAGGATGGTGCTGACCTTAGGACTTTCCAGATGAAATTCGGCCAGAACCATTGGCACATCGTGCTGCATGAGTTGATCGAGCACCGGCTCTTCCTGGCCAAAGGTGAGCACGGCTACACCTTCGACCTTGCGCTCAAGCATCCGTCGCACGCATTTGGTCAGCACGGCCGGGTCGCCGTTCGATGAACTGACGAGGATCTCGTATCCGTGAGCGACGGCAATCTCTTCAAAACTCTGGATCATCTCTGGGAAGAAGGGGTTGGTGATGTTTTCAACGATGATGCCGAAGATGCGGCTGTGCCCGGAGACGAGGCTGCGCGCGTGGGTGTTGGGAAAATATTTCAACTGCTCAACGGCCTGCCAGACGCGCTTGGCCAATTGCTCGCTGACAACCGAAGAGCCATTGACGGTTCTCGAAACGGTGGCGATGGAAACCTTGGCCAACGCGGCGACGGCGCGGATGTCAGGTGCTTTGGCGACGTTTTTGCAGTTCGCTCTTGAGTCCACGAATCCATCCTCAGGGTGATGAACAGTGTGAAGACGATGATATTGCATCGGAGCAAGTCTGTGCTGAAGGGAAGAAAGAAATATCCGAATGGTGATTCACTGTGCCGTGCGGAGTTGGGCTGCGGGTAAAAGCTTTGCGACTTTCAGTTGGTTCAGATCAGTCTGAACGGCAAGCCAGCGGTTCGCATCCTTCTTTGTTTCTATCGGCAGCGATGGATCGGCATAGAAGCCGAGAATATTGCTTTGCAACTGAGTTGAAGTCTGGTCGAAGTTGCCTTTGGATAACTCGGCAAGCAGGTTTGCGTAAGTCTCGTCGGTAAGTGAGTATTCCGCTGCTTGGGTAATGTTGCCGGAATCCAGATCGTAGTTGGACAAGACCAGTTTGCCAACTCGCGCACTTTCAAGAAACGCGCGGTAATGATCGACAGTGGCATCAATGCTCTTGATATACAGGTCTTCAGTTTGCGGAGTTGGGCTATTGAAACCCAACGCTTTGAAAGGTCCGATCTTGGGAATCAATTGCAACATCAGAGCCAGAATGCGCGTGCCGAGGCCGGGCTTTGTATAAGTCTTTCCGAACTCTCTTTCATAATCGGTGCGCTTGAGATGATAGAGAAACTTTTGTCTGGCAAAGTCAGGCGTCTCACGGATCAGGTCTTTCTTGTGCTCTTCGAGCGCGACTTGAGTCATCTCTGGAATGAGTCGGCTGATGAAGAAACGATAAGAACCAATGGCTAACTCTTCATTTGGCAAGACCTCTTTCAATGGCAATCCATAGACCACGGGAAAGACCCGCTCCAGCAAGGTTTCGGCGACTTTGAATCCGATGAAGTTGTGGTATTGGTCTGATGCATAACGATTCTTTGCCACTTGCAACGTATCAAAACCGAACTCGGTTTTTAGATGCGCAGAAGTATCTTGCGCATAGCGCACTGATCTTCCATATTTGGCACGCAGCTTTGGATAATGGATGGCAACAGCCTGATTTACGGCGGGATGACCGGCTATGTCGGCAGCATAGTGTGAGAGCGCACCCAGCGCAAATGCGTACTCGTTGGCATCGCGGCTCTCAAGCACCAACTCCTGGACAAAGTCGCCGCTGCGAACATAGTGAACCAGATTGCTGAATTTCTTGTCGCCGAATGGATAGTAGCCCAAATCCTGAATGACCGATCCACCATACGCATAGGCGTGCGCTTCTTTGATCTGGTCTTCAGTGAGATCAGGATAGCGGTCCAGCAGAAGCACCCGAATCTCTGAGGTCCACAGCAGGTCCACGATCTCTTCGTGGGTGAGAACGGAGTAAGCAGACGAACGCCCGCAGCAGATCAACACGAGCAGAAGCAGCGCCGATACGCGGAGACTGTTTCGGCGCTTGCCTCTAGTTTTGGCGTGTCGGCTGGATGGGGCGCGAAGACTGTCGTTCAAGTCAGTCAAGATTCAAATCACTCCGACAAACAAAAGGATAACCACCAGTACGAGGATGAATCCAACCCCCCCGAAAGGGTAATAGCCCCAACTTCTGCTATGGGGCCAGGTGGGAAGAGCACCAATCAGCATCAGGATCAAAAGCACAATCAGGATGGTTCCAAGCATATTTTCCTCCTAGGGCAAACTATTGTTGCTGTCGATGCGGGATAGCGACGACGAGGTGAGTCTTTCACGCAACGCAGCGGGGAATCTGCTCAATTCAGACCAGGGTGTGGGGAAACGCTTTCCTTGAGACGCTGTAAACGATCTTCATTTGCGGGAAAATTGCGGCTTTGCTGCTCGAAAAATTCCTTTTTAGTTGGTTTTCTGCGAAAGTTATGGAGAAATTTCAGGATTAGGCATTGAGAAACAGCAAGAAAGGATAGAATAGCTTTACTTGTGAGCACATCAAAAGACAAACCGACTGGTCGGCATCGACGTTCTGGTAACGTGAGCATTCGTGACGTGGCAAGCCGCGCCGGTGTCTCCATCGCCACAGTTTCGCGCGCCGTCAACCACATCAGCACGGTTGACCCGGAGCTGGCCAAGCGGGTGTGGAAGGCGATTGAAGAGGTTGGCTATTTGCCCAATACGCAAGCGCGTGCGCTGGTCTCTGGGCGCAGCCGGATGCTGGGTCTGATTGTCTCGGAGATTACCAATCCCTTCTTTCCGGAGTTGGTTCAGGAGTTCGAAAATCTGGCCGTGGCGCAAGGCTACGAAGTGCTGATCGGCTCAACCAATTACGAACAAACGCGTACGGAATCTCTGATTCGCCGTATGTTGCAGCGCAACGTGGACGGCGTGGCGGTGATGACCTTCGGCATTGAAGAAGAACTGGTACAGATGTTGGTGGAACGGGAGTTTCCGCTGGTCTTTGTGGATGCCGGTCCGGCGATGCCCAATGTAGGCGTCATCAAAGTGGATTACGGCGAAGGAATTCGTCAGGCTGTACAGCACTTGGCCGCTCTGGGCCATCGTCAGATTGCTTTCATTACCGGGCCACTGCGTCTCCGTTCTGCCGTGGCCAGACGCGATGCATTTCTCAAGTCAATGGCTGAGTTGGGCCTGACAGTTCCTGCCGGACACCTGATTGAAGGCGATCACACGATGGAAGGCGGCAAGACGGCGATTGAGAAACTGATTGCGCCGGAGCAACTGCCCACCGCCGTGATGTGCTCGAACGATATGACTGCGATTGGCGTGCTGCATGGACTCTATAGAACCGCACATAACGTTCCGCAAGATATATCTGTGGTCGGTTTCGACGATATTCACCTGGCGCAGTTCATGCTGCCACCGCTGACGACAGTGCAGATGTCTTGCCAGGAATTGGCCAAGGCCGCAGTTGAGGCTCTGCGCGCAGGCATTGAGCCAGACCACCCCAAGCACAAGAAAACTGAATGGCATATCCCTACCCAACTTGTGGTGCGCCAGTCTACAGCTTTTCCATGCGGAACTCTTCCGGCTCTGGTGGCCAAGGCTGGCGGCAAACAGCACGGGTAGTCTTGCCGTATTAATCTGCAACCACCTGCGGTGGGGCCAACTGCTCGCTGTTCGCTCGCATGAGCTTCTTGGCTTCCCACCCATCGCTAGGAAAAAGCGATGGGTGGGGCAGTCGCGGGCGTGATCCGGGAAATGCGCATTGGGCTGTTTGCGCGCATGGTGTTCGAGCAATCTCTGCAATTCTCCCAACATATTCACGCGTAACTCTCCGTTTCTGGTCTGCCGCATGCCTTATAAGCGCCAAAGTTTGCGCGTCCTGATTGAGAGGATTGTGCAAGGATTGTATAACTTTGGTCTGCCGTACCTGTGCCTTTCCGCCTACCTTTGGTTCAGCACCTTTGGAGGGTGTGACCTTTGGCGCAACGAACATGGTTCATCACAGGAGTCAATAGCGGCTTTGGCCTGGTCACAACCGAGCTACTTTTGAAGCGCGGCGATCGAGTCGCGGGTACAGCTCGCAAACTGAAGCAACTTGACGGTCTCAAGGCACAGTATGGGGAAC
>Ga0182030_10004678_pt1 | contig 29206 bp, 27 predicted proteins | sample 812S3MmetaG_FD_121299 | JGI IMG/M metagenome (GOLD analysis project Ga0182030, IMG submission 121299) | Permafrost microbial communities from Stordalen Mire, Sweden - 812S3M metaG (Illumina Assembly) | ecosystem: Environmental > Terrestrial > Soil > Wetlands > Permafrost | place: Sweden...
CGTCCGCCTGCATGACCTTCGACACCTTCATGCGACCCTCGCCCTCGCCGCTGGGGTAGCGCCTCGAGTGCTGGCAGATCGCCTAGGTCATAGCTCGACCGCCATGACCACCGACATCTACCACCACGAGGCTGCCTTCTCGAAGCGCCCCTTCAGCCAAAGCAAGCGCTGCGGAGATCCGTTCCACCAGTTCCTCGACCCGCCGTCCGCTCGCTCCACGGAGGTACAGCACGGACGGTGTTCGGGCGTGGCTAGTCGCCAGGATCGTCCCGAAGTCGAAGTCGGAGTCGGCCGAGATCAGGATCCGATCCTCCGAGCGGGCTCGCTCCAATACCACCTCGTCGGGAGCAGCTAGCAAACCTAGCGACTGCGCGTGCACGGACTCGTGACCCAGACCGCAGAGCTGGTGACTGAGCCGAGGCGAAAGGTTAAGGTCGACAAGGAACCTCACGCCGGACGGAGCAACGGCAACTCTCGCTCGCGGACAGCCTCGGCTGCGTATCGAAGGGCTTCAGCGATGTCCTCCCGTTCCAGATACGGCAGATCGGCGAGGATCTCCTCGACGGTCATCTCGTCGGCGACCATGGATACCACGGTGGCCACCGGGACCCGGAGGCCCCGGAGACAGGGCATACCACCCATGACAGCGGGGTCGACCGTGATCCGCGTGAAAGTCACCACGCCAGGGTACCCCGGCGCCCGAAACCACCACCGGTGGGATACGCAAGCCAGCCGCTCGTTAGCAAACGGTGAGCAAATCCGACGTCGCCGCCCCCGCCCCATCGACCAGGGAACGCATTATCCCAGGTCAAACGGGTGGGCGAGGGGGGACTTGAACCCCCACATCCTTTCGGACACAGGAACCTGAATCCTGCGCGTCTGCCAATTCCGCCACTCGCCCGAGTGGAGCCCTCACACTAGTGGATGTGCCGCCTTCGCAGCCACGGCGAAGGGTACGATCACTGCGACCATGGGACTGCAGCAGTTCGAACGTCGCCTCGAGCGCCTCGTCGAGGGCGTGTTCGCCAAGGCATTCCGCAGCGGGCTTCAGCCCGTCGAGGTCGGCCGTCGTCTTTCCCGCGAAATGGACCTGCGTCGCCAGGTGGCGCCCAAGGGTGCGCTCGCTCCCAACCACTTTCTGGTGTCGCTGTCGCCCGAGGACCGGGCCCGCTTCGATCCGATCGAGGACGAGTTGATCAGCGAGCTGATTTCGGTGGCCAAGGACCACGCAACGAGCGAGGACTACAGCTTCGTGGGGCCGGTGTCGGTGGAAATCGAGACCGACGACGACCTCTCGCCGGGCATGCTGCTGATCTCCGGGGAGATGACCCGTTCGTCTGACGGCGTCTCGGCCACCCTCACCCTGCCCGACGGGCGCCGGCTCGGCCTCGGGACGAAGACCCTGGTCATCGGGCGTCTTCCGGAGTGCGACATCATCCTCAGTGATCCCAACATCAGCCGCCGCCACGCGGAAATCCGCCCCGCGGGCAACGGCGGCTACGAGGTGGCCGACCTGGGCAGCACCAACGGGACAAAGCTCAACGGGATCGTCATCAAAGGTCCCCAGGTACTGCGAGATCGAGACCAAGTGACCGTCGGAGCGACAAGTCTGCGCTTTGAGCAAGGCTGATGTCGAGCGCGCTGTTGACATTCCTGAAGTACATCTTTCTGGCGGCCCTGTACCTGTTCTTCCTGAGGGTCTTGCGCGCCGTGTGGAGCGAGCTGCGCGACCCCGAGGCGGCCCTGGTGGGAGCGGGGGGCGCCGGGGAGCTCCCCGCGACGTCGGACCCACTCCCCCGCCCGGCACCCATTGCCCACCTAGTGGTCCTCGACCCGCCGGAGCGGGCGGGTGTGGCGTACTCGCTGGGCGAGGAGATCACCATCGGCCGTGCCGCGGGGTGCGCGGTGACGCTGCCCGACGACACCTTCGTGTCGCAGCTGCACGCCCGGGTCTTCCACCGCGAAAACGAATACTTCGTGGAGGATCTGGGCTCCACCAACGGCACGTTCCTCAACGGCCAAAAGGTGGCTGCGCCCGTGGCCTTGCGGGTCGGAGACCGCCTCCAGATCGGCAACACCGCCCTCGGGTTGCGCCCGTGAACCCCGTCGCTTGGGCCCGCGCACGGTGACGGAGCTGCGTTGGGGTTCGGCCACCGATATCGGGATGGTCCGGGCCACCAATCAAGACCAGTTCCTGGTGGCAACCCCGCTGTTTGCGGTGGCCGACGGAATGGGCGGCCACGCGGCAGGCGAGGTCGCCTCGAAAGTGGCTGTCGACGCCCTCAAAGCGGTCTTCGAGCGCGGCCCCGGCACCCCGCAAGGCCTGGCCGACGCCGCCCACGCCGCCAACCGACAGGTGTGGGAACACGCCCAAACCGATCCCGATCTGCGCGGCATGGGGACCACGCTGGTGGCCATCGCGCTGGTCGATGGCTCCCCCGGCGAACAGTTGGCCATCGCCAACGTCGGGGACTCGCGGGCCTACCGCCTCCGCGGCCACTCGCTCGAGCAGGTGACGACCGACCACAGCCTGGTGCAGGAGTTGATCGACGAAGGGCAGATCAACGAGGAAGAGGCCGCCGTACACCCCCAGCGCCACGTGCTGACCCGGGCGTTGGGGGTAGACCCCGATGTCGCTGTCGACCTGATCTTGCTCACCCCGATGCTGGGCGACCGGTTCCTGCTGTGCAGTGACGGCTTGATCCGCGAAGTGGGCGACGACCTGGTGGCCTCGGTCCTGCGTCGCCTCGCTGATCCCGACGACGCCACCGCGGAACTGGTCAACCTGGCCAAGGAGCACGGAGGCAACGACAACATCACCGTGGTGGTGGTCGACGTGGTGGCCGACGGCGAGGGGACCCAGACCCAAACGCCGGCAGCCGACACGTTGGAACTGCCCGATGGCCCTCCCGACCCCATCGACGTCGGGACAGTCGCCGCGAGCGGCGGCGCGGCGGGGCCCGGCGCCCCAGAACCTATTGTCGACGCCGGGCCCTCGACCGGCCCGATGGCCGCGCCTGGCCAGGCGCGCTCAACTCGCCCCCGGATTTTCACGTTGCGCCTGGTGGCGTTTGTGGCGGCGGTGGTCGTACTCCTGGCCATCGCCGCAGCGGGCGTGGGGTGGTACGCACGCGACAGCTACTTCGTCGGGGTGAAGTCCAACGAGGTGGTGATCTTCAAAGGGCGACCGGGCGGCGTCTTGTGGTTCCAGCCCACCGTGGCGGTGTCCACCGGCGTGGCGCTGAGCCACGTCGAGCCGGCGTTCCAGTCCGACGTCAAGTCCGGCCGGCAGGAAGGGAGCCTCAGCGCAGCGCAGGCCTTCGTGCACAACGTGGAGACGACGACGACCACGACGACCACCACGACCACCACGACCACGACGACTGTGCCTCCGTCGACGACCACCACCAAGACGCCGGCAACCACCACCAAACCGGCCGCGACGACCACAGCCCCCCGAAAGTCGACCTCCACGAGTACGGGTTGAACGCCGCCGTTATTCACCGCCCCGCCCGGCGCCGCATCGAGTTGGGCCTGATCATCATGGCGGTCGTGCTCACCGGGGCGCTTTACACCCTGGCCAGTCTGGGCAAGAGCGGGAACATCCCCGCCAACATCGGACCGTTCTTGGGGATTCTCTTTGGGCTGCTGCTCACCGCGCACGTCGCGTTGCGCTACCTGGCGCCCGATGCCGACGCCATCCTGCTCCCGGTGGCCGCGTTGCTCAACGGCGTGGGCTACGTCTTTATCGCCCGTCTCAACAACCACGACGCTTCCCTGCAAGCGGTGTGGACCGCGGCGGGGGTGGCGGCGTTCATTCTGACCTTGGTCGTGGTGCGCCAGGTCCGCGATCTCGAGCGCTACCGCTACTCGTTCGCCTTGCTCGGCATCGGCCTGCTCTTTCTTCCGTTGGTGCCCCACATCGGCGTGGAGGTCAACGGGGCCCGCCTGTTCGTACATGCCGGTCCGGTCAGCTTCGAGCCGGTGGAGGCCTCGAAAATCTTGCTGGCCATCTTCTTTGCGTCGATCATGGTCGAGCAGGCCGAGCTGTTGCGGACCAGGACCCGCCAGATCGGCCCCTTTCTCATCACCGACCCCCGCTACCTGGCGCCGGTCCTGGGGGCCTGGGGGGTGTCGCTCCTGGTCATCGTGGCCGAAAACGACCTCGGATCGGCGTTCTTGATCTTTGCCCTCTTCATCGGCATGTTGTGGGTCGCCACCCAACGCTGGCGTTACCTCCTCTTCGGTAGTGGCCTGTTCGTGGGCGGCGCGGCGCTGGCCCTGCATTACGTGGGACACGCCCAGGTCCGCGTGCAGGGCTGGCTCGATCCGTGGCCGCATTTCGCCACAACGGGCTACCAGTCCATCCAGGGCTGGTTCGCGTTGGCCGCCGGCGGCCTGTGGGGGGACGGCCCAGGCCAGGGAAGCCCACAGATCATCCCCGAGGCGGCCACCGACTACATCTTCGCCACCATCGCCGAAGAGTTGGGGCTCATCGGCGCCACCGCCGTGCTCGTGGGAGTGCTCGTCATGGTGGGTACCGGCCTGCGTATCGCCATCCGAGCCGAGCGCCCTTTCGAAAAGTTGCTGACCACCGGGCTGGCCCTCATCCTGGGCGTGCAGACCTTCGTGATCGTGGGTGGCGTCACCAGGCTCATCCCTCTCACGGGGATCACCTTCCCCTTCGTGTCCTACGGCGGGTCGTCCCTGGTGGCCAACTACGTCCTGCTCGCCCTACTCCTGCGGGTGTCGGACACCAGCAACCGGGTACGGGTCCCCGCGGCATCTCTCCTCCCGGCCACGGTGCTCGGATGAACCGGCAGATCCGCCTGGTCGGCGTCGGGATCATGGTGCTGTTCGTGGTGCTGTTCGCCCAGCTGAACTGGGTGCAGATCTTTCATGCCGGCGCGCTGAACAACAACCCGCTCAATAGTCGCCACATCTACAAGGAGTACGACACCCCCCGGGGAGAAATCATCTCGGCCGACGGGCAACTGCTGGCCTACTCCAAGCCGATTAGCGGTGACTTCAAGTACGAGCGCGTGTATCCCCAAAAGTCCTTATTCGGGCAGATAACCGGGTATTTTTCATTCACCTACGGGTCGGATGGCGTCGAAAAAGCCGACGACCGCTTTCTCACGGGGGCCAACGCCCCCTTCAAGCTGCCCACCAGCCTGTCGCAGTTGCAAAACGAACTGGCCAATACGAACAAGGCGGAAAACGTCACGCTTACGGTGTCCGCCGAACTCCAAGCGGTGGCGGCCAAGGCGCTCGGCAACAACCCCGGAGCGGTGGTCGCCCTCAACCCGAAAACGGGGGCTGTTCTGGCGATGTACTCCAACCCCTCGTTTGATCCGAACCTGCTGTCAGGCAGTAACAGCCAGCAGGTGGTGGCCAACTGGAACGCGCTGGTTAAAGCCACCGGAAACCCGCTCTCCTCGGGCGCCTACCGCAACCGATTCCCGCCGGGATCCACCTTCAAGATGATCACCGCGGCCGGCGTCTACGACCACAACCCGTCGTTGGCCACCAAGGACTACCCGGTGAGCTCAGGCCTAGTGCTGCCCCAAACCAACGGCCAGGTGCTGCACAACTTCGGGGGGGGCAGCTGTGGCGGGCTGTTGGCTGCGATGTTCACGGTGTCATGTGACTCCGGTTTCGCCAATGTGGGCCTCGACCTGGGGGCCACCAACCTGGCTGACGAAGCCGGCTCCTTCGGCTTCGACTCCGTGCCTCCGCTCGATCTACCTGATGTGGCGGCATCAAACTTCCCGCCGGCCTCCTCGTTTGCTCAGGACCTTCCGGGCCTGGCCAAGTCGGCCATCGGCCAGGAAAACGTGTCGGCCAGCCCGCTGCAAATGGCGCTGGCCGCCGCCGGGATCGCCAACAAAGGCGTGATCATGGCACCGCATGTGCTGGGAGAAGTGACCAACAGCCAGAACCAGGTGGTTTCCACCTTTCAGCCCAAGGTGTGGCGCCAGGCCACCTCTGCGGCCACCGCCTCGACCATGACCAACTTGATGCTCTCAGTGGTCAACTCCCCTGATGGCACGGGCACTGCAGCCCAGATCCCAGGGGTCGAGGTGGCGGGCAAGACAGGGACGGCACAGACCGGTCTCGGGACCACCGACGACTGGTTTTCCGCGTTCGCCCCGGCCAACGATCCGCAGATCGCGGTGTGTGTTGTCGTCCTGAACCAGCCCGCGGCCAACCAATATCAAGGAGGAACAGTGGCCGCTCCTATCGCCAAAGCCGTCATCGAAGCCGACTTGGCCAACCCGACGTCGAGCGGTGGCGCCCCTACCACCACCGTTGCCCCCTAGGCTCTGACGAGAATGTCGCAACAGCAGCAGGTCTTCAGCGACCGCTACGAGATGGTGCGTCATGTCGCGCGCGGCGGAATGGCCCAGGTGTATCTGGCCAAAGACCTGATGCTGGATCGGCCGGTAGCGCTGAAGGTCCTGTTTCCCGAGTTGTCAGTGGACCGCTCGTTTGTGGAACGTTTCCGGCGGGAAGCGCAAGCTGCCGCCAATCTCTCGCACCCCAATATCGTGTCGGTCTACGACTGGGGCCAAGGGGAACACACTTACTTCATCGTGATGGAGTACATCGACGGGCGTACCCTGTCGTCGCTCATCCGGGAAGGGCCTATCGACGCCACCCGCGCCGCGGCCATCGGGGCGGACGTGGCTTCTGCGTTGGAGTTCGCCCACCGCCACCACGTGATCCACCGAGATGTCAAGCCGGGCAACGTGCTGCTCGACAAGTACGGAGCGGTCAAGGTCACCGACTTCGGTATCGCGCGAGCCGCGGGAGCCAAGGAGGGCCTCACCCAGACCGGTGCGGTGATGGGGACCGCCACCTATTTCTCCCCGGAGCAGGCGCAGGGCCACGCCGTCGACGCCCGCAGCGACGTCTACTCCCTGGGCGTCGTGCTCTACGAAATGGTCGTGGGCCAACCGCCCTTCGAAGGGGAGAACCCGGTTTCCATCGCGTACCAGCACGTCCGGGAAGAACCGGTTCTGCCCAGCGTGGCCAACCCTTCGGTGCCCAAGGCGTTCGAGGCCATCGTCCTGAAGGCGATGGCCAAGAACGCCGATGACCGCTACCAGTCCGCCGATGCCCTGCGCTCCGACCTCATGCGCTTCCATCAGGGGCAGGGTGTCCTGGCCCCTCTGGTCACCCCGACCATGGTGGCGGCCACCGGCGTCTTGCCCCGGACCCCCACCACCGCCACCCGCACGACGTATGTGGCCGCCGAGGAACCCCCGGGCGGCGGTTCGCGCACCGGCTGGCTGATCGGGCTTCTAGCCGGCCTGTTGGTGGTGCTCGCTGCGCTGATCTTTTTCCTCGGACACGAGTTGGGCTGGTGGAAGAGCGGCGCGGCCAAACTGGCGGTGCCCGGCGATCTCACGGGCAAGACGGTGGCCGCGGCCAAGGCAGAACTGGCCACGGACGGCTTCAAGAACGTGGCGGTGACCCTGGCCCCCAACGAGACGGTGAAAGCGAACCTGGTGACCGGCACGCAACCGGGCCAAGGCACCAAAGTGGCGGACAACAGCACCGTCACGCTGCTGGTGAGCAGTGGTCCTTCGCCCGTGGGTATCCCCAATGTGGTCAATGAACCGCAGCAGACGGCGGTGCCAGCCCTGATCGCCAAGGGCTTCAAAACCAATGTCGTGCAGGCCGCGTCGCTCACCGTGACCAACGGCCTGGTCATCAGCACCGATCCCAGCGCCGGCCAGAGCGAACCTCCGGGGACCACCGTCACCGTTACCGTCTCCACCGGCGTTCCCCAGGTGACGGTGCCCGATCTGGCCGGCGACGATCCCACTACGGCGGGGGCGATGCTCGAGCAACTCGGGTTGACGGCCCAGCAAAAGCCGGTGTCGTCGCAGACCGTGCAGGCCGGCGAGGTCGTGGGCACCGATCCGGCGGCGGGCACCATGGTGGGCGCCAACAGCACCGTCGTGGTGTACGTGTCGACCGGCAAGCCGACGGCCACGGTGCCGGCGGGCCTCCAAGGCGAAACACTCAGCCAGGCCGAATCCCAGTTGACGGCGGCCGGGTTCAAGTTCTCGGTGGCCACCACACCGGTCAGCACAGCCAACCAGAACAACATCGTGCAGTCGGCCAGCCCCAGCCCGGGCACCACCAGCGTGCCGACCGGAACCACCGTGCTGCTCACCGTGGGGATGTATACAGCCCCGACGGCCACGGTGCCCAACGTGGTCGGTCAGACCTTGGCCGCCGCGGAGTCTCAGTTGACCACTGCCGGCTTCACCTTCACCCAGCAGACCCAGACGGTGAGCACCTCGGGCCAGGACGGGATCGTGCTGTCCGAGAACCCGGGCGCCGGCACAACCCAGACCCAGGGCTCCAGCGTCACCCTGGTGGTCGGCCGGTACACGGCGCCGAGCACGACCACCACGGTCGCTTCGCCCTCCACCTAGGAACCTCCGCCCGCAGGCAGGTCCTAAGCGGGTACCCGCTCGAGGGCGGCCGGGTCACCGCAAAGCGCCAGCCAGTTGGCCACCATGCGGTGGCCGCCCTCAGTGAGGATCGATTCGGGGTGGAACTGCACCCCCTCCACCGCCACCTCGCGGTGGCGCACGCCCATCAGCGTCCCGTCGGTGGCCCAAGCGGTTGCTTCGAGCACCGCGGGCAACGTGTCGGGGGCGACGACCAGCGAGTGATAGCGGGTGGCCACCACGGGGTCGGGCAGCCCGGCGAATACGCCCCGGCCGTCGTGGCTGATCTCAGAGGTCTTGCCGTGCATGACCTGCCCGGCCCGCACCACATCGCCCCCGAATACCCGGCCGATGCACTGGTGGCCGAGGCAGACCCCCAAAATAGGTATGCGTCCCGCGAACTCCGTGATCGCCGCGCAGCTGATCCCGGCGTCGTCGGGCGTCCCGGGCCCCGGAGAGATCAGGATCCCCGCAGGGGCCAGATCGGCGATCCCCTCGAGGTCGATGGCGTCGTGGCGCACCACGACCGGTTGTGCGCCGAGCTGTCCGACGTATTGCACCAGGTTGTAGACGAACGAGTCGTAGTTGTCGATCACCAGGATCGCGGTAGGCACGACCCGAGCGTACCGGGCGGCACGACAGCCGGCGTTGGCCTATCTTGGTGCTGTGGCCAGGAAGACCAAGGACGCCCCCGGGCGCGTCACCCCCAAAGGCACCCGCCCTCCGTCTTTGGCGGCCAAGGCCGGTCCGCGTTCGGCAAGCCGGGCGGCGGAGCCTTCGGCCACCGGCCGCTACACGGCCCCGGTCAACACCGACTACGAGTCGAGTTCGTGGTGGGTGCCGGCCATCATGCTCACCTTCTTCGGGCTCGGTGTGATCGGCATCCTGCTCAACTACCTCGGCGTGCTGCCTTCCTCCCCCAGCAACTGGTACCTGCTCGGCGGCTTGGGGTGCATCGTCGTGGGCTTCGGCGCGGCGACCCGATATCGCTGACCCCGGGTTACCCCGGGCCAGGCTGGACGAAAGGTGAACACCCGAGGCCATCGGGCGACATCGCGGTAACAACAACCAGTGTTGTCCACAGCCTGGGGACAACCTTTGCGCATGGGGAACGGCCTAGCCGAGGCGCTCGATGACCGTGGCGTTGGCCATTCCCCCCACCGCGCTCATGGTCACCAGGCCGTAGCGGCCGCCCCGCCGTTCCAGTTCGTGGCACAAGGTGGTCAGCAGCCGGGCCCCTGAGGCGCCCATGCTGTGGCCGAGGGCGATGGCGCCCCCGTTGACGTTGACTTTGTCCATGTCCGGCCGGAGATCCTGCGCCCAGGCCAGGACCGTCGCGGCGAAGGACTCGTGGATTTCGACCAGATCGAGGTCGTCGAGGGCGAGTTTCGCCCGGTGCAGGGCCTTGCGGGTGGCCGGAACGGGTGCGGTGAGCATGGTGAGCGGATCCGCCCCGGCGACCGCGAAGCTGTGGAACCGGGCCCTCGGGGTGTAGCCCAGCGCTGCGGCCCGGCGTTCGCTCATGATGAGCAGCGCAGACGCCCCGTCGGTGATCTGCGCCGAGTTGCCGGCAGTGATCACGCCGTCGGGGGCGAATGCCGGCAGCAGACGGCCGAGCGAGGTCACCGAGGTCGCCGGGCGAACACCCTCGTCAGCCGTCATGCGCTGGCGACGGACCACCGGGCGGCCGGTCTCCCGGTCCCGGCGCTTGGCGGTCACCGCCAACAGCTCCGCCACGAAGCGGCCGTCGGCGGCCGCCCGTGCCGCGTTGGCGTGGCTCGTTGCCGAAAAACGGTCCAGCTCCTCCCGGCTCAGCCCGTAGCGCTGCGCCACCGCCTCCGCGGCCATCCCCTCGGGGACCAGCCCACCGGCTCCCTCGAAGCGCTCGGTCACCGCCGGACCGTAGGGCTTGCCCACCGCAGGCACCACCGTCGATGCTCCCATGGGCACCAGGCTCATCACCTCGACCCCGGCCGCCACCACGACGTCGTAGGCCCCGGCCATCACGCCTTGCGCGGCGAAGTGGGCGGCTTGGAGCGAGGACCCGCACTTGCGGTCAATGGTGGTGCCGGGCACCGAGTCAGGCCACCCTGCGCCCAGCACGGCCAGGCGCCCGATGTTGCCGGACTGGGCGCCGACCTGGGTGACACACCCCATGATCACGTCGTCCACCAAGCCGGGATCGAGGTCGTTGCGCACGGTGAGCGCGCGGAGTGTCTCGGCCGCCAGGTCGACCGGATGCCACCCGGACAGGGCGCCGTTTCGTGCGCCGGCCGCGGTCCGCACGGCGTCGACGATGACCGCTGCACCCATTGAAGCCATTGAACCTTTGTCCGTCCTCGATATGGACCGCTGGGGCGCGGCGCGAAAGGAGGCGCCCACCCTATTGCGGTGGGCGCCCCCGCTTTCGCAGGCCCGTCTGCCGATCCGGCGTTCCCGGTTCGGGTCGACTACGGGGTTCGGGCTACTTGTTGGGCTGGGGGGTGACCCGCAGGTACGGCTTGATGGCCTTCCAACCCTTGGGGAACTTCTCCTTGGCCGCTTCGTCGGAGACGGCAGGGACGATGATCACGTCTTCGCCCTCGTTCCAGTTGGCCGGGGTGGCCACGCTGTAGTTGGCGGTGAGTTGCAGCGAGTCGAGGACCCGGAGGATCTCGGCGAAGTTCCGACCGGTGCTGGCCGGGTAGGTGATGGTCAGCTTGACCTTTTTGTCGGGGCCGATCACGAACACCGACCGCACGGTGGTGTTGTTGCTGGCGTTGGGATGGATCAGGCCGTAGAGGTCGGCGACCTTGCGGTCGGGGTCGGCGATGATCGGAAAGTTGACGGTGGTGTTCTGGGTCTCGTTGATGTCGGACACCCAGTCCTTGTGGGACTCGAGGGGATCCACGCTCACCGCGATGACCTTGGTGTTGCGCTTGGCGAACTCGTCCTTCAGCTTGGCGACGGTGCCCAGTTCGGTGGTGCAGACCGGCGTGAAGTCTGCGGGGTGGGAAAACAGCACTCCCCAGCCATCACCCAGCCACTCGTGGAAACTGATGGTGCCTTCGGTGGTGTCGGCGGTGAAATCAGGGGCTTCGTCGCCCAGCAGCAGAGCCATAGGTGCTCCTCCTCGTCGGTCGTGTGGTGCCGATCAGGGTAACGCGTGCCGTCGCTAAAGGCGACCGAGCTCATCGGATTTATGCGCCGATGAGCTCCAGGCGGTTCCCGAAAGGATCGTCGACGTACCCGCGGCGCACCTCGGGAAGTTCGTCGTCCGCCCGGAACGGGTGACCATGGGCCTCGAGATGCGCCACCAGGGCGTCGAGGTCGGCCACGACGAGCGCCGGATGGGCCTTGCGCGCCGGACGGAAGTCGGGATCGACGCCCAGGTGGAGACGGACAGCACCCTCGAACCAGCATCCGCCTCGGGCGGCCAGGGCGGCCGGCTTGGGCACCCGGGTCAGGCCCAGCAGTCCGCCGTAGAAATCTTCGGCGGCCCGCTCGGCGTCTTCGCCGGCGGGCATGGCCAGTTGGACGTGGTCGATGGCCAGCAGCACCGTCATTTGTCACCTTGGTCGGGCTTGGCCGGCGGGCCTGGATCTTCTGTCCCCTCCGCTTTGCTGTTCTGTTCCTGGTCCGGCGGGTTGGGCGGCGCGGGCGCCTGCACTTGTGGGTCGGACTCGGGTGGCTGGCGACGACGCGAACGACGCGCGGTGCGAGAGCGGGGGGTGGGCGGCTGCGAGGCCGGGGGGGTGGACGCGGTGGGCGGCGTGGGCGCGGTGGCCCTCTCGGCCTCGGCCGAGGCGGCGGCGCTGGACTCGGCCTGAGCGGAACTGGCTGCGGCCCAGGCCAGGCCGTCCCGGCGGAGTCGCTCGAGGAGACGGAGGCGCAGTTCGCGAGCGGCCCGTTGATGTTCACCGGGGATGGTTCGCGCCATGATCCTGAGGGTCGCACCGTCCGCGGCCACCGAGGCGATACCGGCAAACGTGGGCTCCCCCACGATGACGGCCGCCCAATCTGGTTCGTCGGCCATCTTGCGGGCTTCGTCCTCGGCCACCCGGCCCGCTGCCTCGAGGTCGGTGCCCAGGGGCAGGACCACTTCCACCAGAGCCACGCTGTCGCCCTCGGAGTTGTTCCCCACGGTGCGGATGTCCCCGTTGGGCACGTACCAGATGACGCCGTCGATGGACCGGATCCGGGTGACCCGCAACGTCATGCCTTCGACGGTGCCGGTGGTGTTGTTGACCACGATGTTGTCGCCCACCCCGTATTGGTCCTCGGTCAGGATGAGCATGCCCGACAGGAAGTCTTTGACCAGGGTCTGAGCCCCGAACCCGAGAGCCGCGCCGATAATTGTGGCGCCCGCCACGAACGCTCCGAGCCGTATGCCGAGCTCGTCGAGGATGGTCAACCCGGCGATGACCCAGATGACGGCGCGGATGATGGCGGAGACCACCCCGGCGATGGTCTGGGCCCGGGCGGCCGCCTCCGGCTTGGGCTGGAGAAGCGGCGAGACGAGCCGCATCGAGTGGACGATGCGCACGGCGTAGCGGCGCTCCAACCGGGTGAGCGCGAACGCGATGACCAGGATGAGCAGCACCTTGATGGGAGCGACGGCCCACACCTCAATGGAGTGCGCGGTGTTCTGGGCGACACCCAAGTTCACCAGGATCTGGTCGATGATTCCCCGGTCGGTGGTCGCGCCGGCGCTAGCGGCCGACTTCAGCGACAGGGGATAGAAAACCGAAAGATGGCGCATGGAACGGAGGAGCTGGGCGCGATGGTGCCACTGGCTCGACGTGCACGCTAACGGGGTTCGACGGCTGGGATGCGCTCTGGCTCCCGCTGCTCTACGCTGATAGGGCGCCAGCGGGCCTTTTTGACGCGCGCGCCGGTAACGACGATCGTTGCCGCGGCGCCGGACCGGGCATCCGCCAGGTCGACGACCCGCCAGGACCGAGGAGACGATAGATGAAGCGCACGTACCAGCCCAACAACCGGCGCCGAGCCAAGCGGCACGGCTTCCGTCACCGGATGTCGACCCGCGCCGGTCAGGCAATCATCAAGTCACGCCGGCTAAAGGGCCGTAAGCGTCTTTCCGCGTGAACCTTTGCGTGCTCGCATGATCTGGCGCGTCGATACTCGCCGGGACTTCGAGCAGCTACGTCGCGGCCCTCGGCGGCGATCCGGTCCGCTGACCGTGACGGTGGGTCCGCTCGATGCCACCAAGCCTCCGCGCGTGGCCTATGCCATCGGGCGCAAGGTCGGCACCGCTCCGCACCGCAACCAGCTGCGCCGCCGCCTGCGCGCCTTGATGACGGCGCAGGGGGACCAGTTGTCTCCCGCTACGTACCTGATCGCGGCCCGGCCGGGGGCCGCAGAATGCTCCTTCGACGAACTCGACACCCACCTCAGCGGTGCTCTCCGCGCGCTCAACGCACTCCCTGCGGTCCCCCGTGGCTGAGCACCACCATTCGGGTACGCCCGCAACCGACGTCCAGGTCATGGACGCCGGGGCCTCCGATGACGCAGCCCCCGCTGCCCGCAGGGGCCTGGTATCGCGGATACTGGTAACTCTTATCCAGACCTACCAAGTCGTGCGGGCCAACCGCCCCTCCCCCTGCCGTTTCACCCCCACCTGCTCGCAGTACGCCGTCGAGGCGCTCAGCCGCCACGGCACCCGGCGCGGATTGTCGCTGACCGCCCGCCGTCTCGGGCGTTGCCGTCCCGGAGGACCCTTCGGCGCGGACCCCGTCCCCGAATGAGGAACCGATGACATCGATCCTGAACCCCATCGCCAAGCCGATTGCCTGGGTTCTCGCTGCCTTCTACAGCATCATCCCCAACTTCGGCGTGGCCATCATCGGCCTCAGCCTGGTGTGGATGATCCTGATAGCCCCGTTGACCCTCAAGTCGACCCGGTCGATGCTGGCCATGCAGGCCCTACAGCCCGAGATCAAGCGGCTGCAAGAAAAGCACCGCGGCGACAAACAAGCGTTCGCGCAGGCCCAGATGGACCTGTTCCGGGAGCGCAAGGTCAGCCCCCTCAGTTCCTGCCTGCCCAGCCTGTTGCCCCTTCCGGTCTTCATCGCGCTGTTCCGGGTGATCGACGGGCTCAGTCACACCGTGACCACGACCGTCAACGGGGTCAAGGTGATCACGGCGAGCCCCAAATACCTGAACCAGCACACCGCGATGTACCACGCCATCAAGAGTGCGCACGGAAAAATCAGCGCATTTGGGTTGAATCTCGCCGATAACGCCTTTTCTCATCATTCCTCGGTGCTGTCGGCCATCCCCTTCTTCATCCTGTTGCTGATCATGATCGGCACGTCGTACCTCCAGACGGCGATGATGATGAACCGCAACCCGGCGGCTCAGCAGAACCCGCAGATGAAGATGATGAAGTACCTGCCGTTGGTCTTCGGCGTCATCTGCGCTCGATTCCCGGCCGGCGTCGTGCTGTACTACGCCGTCTCCAACATCTGCCGCATCTCCCAGCAGTTCGCTATGTACCGCTGGGATCCGAAGGTCCGGGCGTTGGTCACCGACGAGGTGCGCGACGTCGAAGCACGAACCCGCGATATCGACAGGGCACAAGGCGTCACCCCCGACTACGGCGACGACGACGGTCCTGCGGTCAAGCCCCGCAACAGCTTCCGCGAACTGCTGGCCCAGACACGCACCCCCCCTCCGCCCGAGGACGACGCGACCGAGCCTTCAGGCAAGGCCACTCCCCCCAAATCCAAGCCCACCAACGATCGCCCGGGAAGCGTAAAAGCCAACCGAAACCGGAACGACTCCACAACCAGACCGACCCGCCAAGGCGGCGGCGGAAGTGTCAAGCGCGCAGGTTCGGGAACCAACGGATCGAACGGCAACGCGGCACCCCGCAAGCCTACGGGGTCGACCAACGGCTCGGGCAACGGTACAACCCGCGGCGGCGGCAAGCCGGTGGCAAAGGACCCGAAGGCCGGCGGTGCGAAAACGAACGGCTCGCCGTCGGGACTCAACGGCAATGGCAAGAGCAACGGCGTACCCCGAGGGGGCGCAACAGGATCAGGAGCGGGAGGTCGGAGTGGTACGGGGAGCGCTAGTGGCGGCACGTCATCGCCTCGGAACCGTCGGCGTCGGGGGCGCTGAATAATGGAATGGGTAGAGACCACCGGCCGTAGCGTCGACGAAGCCAAAGAGGCAGCCCTCGACGAACTGGGAGTCGACGAGCAGGACGCCGAGTTCGAAATCGTGGCCGAAGCACGCCTCGGCCTCTTTGGACGCCTGCGCTCAGAGGCACGGGTCCGGGCCCGTGTGCGGCCCACTGCTCCGCGAGCCAAGGACGAGCGCCGGCGTAAGCGGCGCCGGACCGGTGCCGACGGTGAGCCTGCCTCCGACGCCTCGACGGCAGCTGACGATGACGCGGCGGCCACAGATTCCGATTCCACACCCACCGCCGTATCCCCAGCGAAGGCGCCTGCCACCAAGGCGTCCGCAGCCAAGCGACCGGCCTCGCGACCCGCAGCCGGTGGCCGATCGCGTGCCCGGACCGCTCCGGCAGCGTCCGCACCGCAGCTACCTACGGCCGAACCGGACGCAGCGAGCGAGGAACCGGCCGGTGCTGACGACACGACCACCGCTCCGGATCGGCCGCGCCGGAGCCGAAGCGCTGCTCGACGCACGTCCGAGACACCCAAAGAGAACTATCCGGCCGCGTCGGCTGGATCGCAGCATCCCGAGGAGGATGGTCAAGTGGAGGTCGCGTTAGAAGAACAGGCAAAAGTGGCGGAGGCATTTCTCCGGGGTTTGGCTGACGAGATGGGGGTTGCGGCCGAGGTGTCGGTAAAGCAGGACGGTGAGGAGTCCATCGAGCTCAGTCTCGAAGGCCCAGAGCTCGGGCTGCTCATCGGACCCAAAGGGGCCACGCTGCTGGCTCTCCAAGACCTGACACGGACGGTTGTACAACGCAAGACCGGTGCCTCCAACGGCCGCCTGTGGGTAGATGTGAGCGGCTACCGCCAGAAGCGGGCCGTCGCCTTGTCCCGTTTCGCACAGCAGATCGCCAATGACGTCCTGGCCAGCGGCACGCGCAAAGCGATGGAGCCCATGAGCCCCGCTGATCGCAAGGTGGTGCACGACACCATCAATGACATCCCCGGGGTCGCCACCCTGTCCGAGGGTGAGGACACCAACCGTCGCGTGGTGGTTTACGCCGTCACCGACTGAGGAAGAACTCCTCGAGGTCCTCGAGGAGGCCCGCACGTGGGGCTTCCTCGGACCCGGCCCTGTCGCTCAGCACCTGATACACAGCCGAGCTTTCCTCCCGCTGCTTCCCGAATCCGCCGGAACCCATCTCGACCTGGGGAGCGGCGGGGGCGTCCCCGGTCTGGTGCTCGCGGCAGCCGCCCCCGAGACGCGATGGATTCTGCTGGATTCCCAACAGCGGCGCACCGCGTTCCTCAGCGAAGCGGTAGCGCGCCTGGGACTCGGTAACCGAGTCGAAGTCCGCTGCCAGCGAGCCGAGGACGCGGGGCGCGGGGATCTTCGCGGCACGCTCCACGCCGTGGTCGCCCGCGGATTCTCGGGTCCCGCCACCACCGCCGAGTGCGCCGCTCCCCTGCTGGCCTTACAGGGGGTGCTGGTCATCGCCGAGCCACCGGGCGCCCCTGAGCGGTGGTCGGCCCCCGAGCTAGCTGAGTTGGGACTGGAACCGGACGAGGTCCGTACCGCTCCCATCGCCCTCCGCCGCTTTGTGCAGCGCAAACACTGCCCCGACCGGTTCCCCCGCCGGAACGGACTGCCCCGCAAGCGCCCCCTGTTCTAGGAAGCCGTTTGATGCGAGCACATGGGAGACCCTGGCGCTTAACTGAAGGTTTCACGTGAAACACCGGCATGAACTCGCCGGAACTGGAGAGCCACGCCGTCGGCCCTGAGAGGCCTCGTGGCGGCAGGCCGACTGGAGGCGTGAAGTTCTGCAGGGTGCGGCGCGCGCCGCGGCCACTTTGGGGTGCGGCTCGGCGCCCACCGGGCCCAGCGCGACCGCGGCGACCACATGTCGCCCGTCGTGCCCATGCGCAGGGGCACCACGGTGAGAGCGCCCTCGACCTTGAACGCCGCCCACCGCGTCCCTTCCGCACGCCGAGCGACGGTTACCGTAGTGATCCGGGCCCCACCCCTGCGCAACAGCCGCCGCCGTTTCGCCTGTTCAGCGTCCCCCGACGCGATTTGCCCCCAGCCGACCTCGACCACGCGCATCCGTCCCGCCTCGAGGGGTGGTGACCCGTCCGAGCTCGGTGAAGCATTCCCGGGTCAGGCCTTTCTCGACGACACAGTGAAAGCGGGCCCGCCCAGCCAGAAGGTTGTCCGGCGCGCGGGCACAGCCACACCCAACGGCACGCGCAAAAGCGCAGCCGCCGTCGAACTCACAACCACCACCACCCCGACAGCGCGTGACCGTGCACCCATCCCAACCCAATCCAAAGCCGGGCAGGATCGACGACTATCTGAATGGCAGGCGATCCTCCGGCGTCATCCACGGCGCTCATGCCTTGGCACCGAACGCCGAACACTTCACCACGAGGAAGCGCGCCAGAGGCAGCATGGCGCCTGCTCGCTGAGTTCTCCGCCGTCTGACATCGCTCACCAGTCGCGCGCGTGGGCGACAGCGCCCTTGTGGTCGGGCAGGAATACTGAGGTGCGACCGCACCCGTCGTTGGGCGACCACCTGCAAGAGGTCCTGGTACAGGGCCCTAAGCCGTGGAGGTGGATCGTGAACTACGACGAGAGGTGGCCTACCCACGACGACCGGCACCGAGCTCGTATCGTTGGGGGTCCTCGGCGACCGGATGCGCCTGATCGAGCGCGGTGGCGTGCGCCCCGCGGAGCGGCCGTCTGCGCCGCGGCGCGGGTCCGCGCCCTACTACGTCGCGTGTAGGACCAGACTGGACGATGTGAGGATCATTTGCGGGGTTTTCCCGCCGATATATGACCAAGGTGACTCGGTCGTCTTCAGCAGAGCCGGGTTAGAAGGGCGCTGAGCGGGATATATGCACTGATGGGGAGGGCTCCCCATCATCCTCAGACACCTCACAGGCGGGATTCAGACCAACCTAAGGAAAGAGGCGTCTACTAGTAGGCAACAGCGACAACCCCGTTGCTACCTCGAAGGGCCAACAACGACATGACTGAACCTTACGAACCCCAAGAAGAACCCAAGGGCGCGTCAGATCCGACCGTGCCCCCGAGCCCCGGAACCGAAGGCTTCGGTCAGCTAGGGACTCCGCCGCAACCTACTGACCAGTGGCCGACCAGATGGCCGGTAGCCCCGGGTGAGGATGCAGACGTCGGCAATCAGCCGCCCGCCGGCTCCCCGACAGGCGGGTACCCTCAGACAGGGGGCACCGCCCCCTCCATGAACCCGGGTTACGACCCCCGCGGGTATGGTTCCGCCGCCCAGGCACCCGGAGGCCAGGCGTCGGGTGACACCGGACAATTCTTCCCAGGCCAACAGCCCTCGTACCCGGGTGGCTACCAAGCCGGTGGCTACCAAGGCGGTGCCAATCAAGCCGGCGGTTCCCAGGGCAGCGGCCCCCCGGGTCCGGGTGCTTCCGGACAGGCACCACCGTCGGCGTTTCCTTCCTACGGTCAGCGTCAAGCATGGCAACACCAGCACCCTGGTGCAGGATCGGACCAGTACAACCAGGCACCACCACCCTGGAATGGCGGGCCCCAGCCCCAAGGTCAATGGCACGCGCCCACCGGCTACTGGACCCCACCGGGCCATCGTCCCAAGCGTCACCTCGGAGCGGGAGCGGTAGCCGCAGTCACCGCTGCGGTCTTCATCGTGGCCGGTCTGGCCGGCCTGGGCATCGGGCACGCGGTGTGGACGGGAAGCAACGCTTCCTCGTCCAGTGCCGGCGGCACCACGATCCCCACCTTCGGGGGCAGTGGTTCCAGTGGTCTGGGCTCAGGCTCAGGCAGTTCATCCTCCGGGTCTGGGGGCTCGTCGTCCGGCGGGTCTTTCGGCTCAGGTGGGGCGTCCGGCAACTCCGGAACCACAGGGAACTCGGGCACGTCTGGTAACTCCGGTGCCTTCGGCAGCTCTGGGGGTGCTTCGTCGAGTGGGTCTGGTGCCCCGTCGAACACCGCAGCGATCGCCAAGAAAGTCGACCCCGGACTGGTCGACGTCAATACGACCCTCGGCTATGAGGATGCTGAGGCCGCGGGCACCGGTATCGTCCTCACCTCCACCGGGCTCATCCTGACCAATAACCACGTCATCTCCGGTGCCACCTCGATCACCGTCGCCGATGTCGGCAACGGCAAGACCTACAAGGCCAATGTCGTGGGGTACGACCGTACGCAGGACATCGCGGTGATCCAGTTGGTGGACGCATCGGGCCTGCAGACGGCCACGCTCGGCACTTCCTCAAACCTGGCGGTTGGCGAAGCCATCGTGGGGATCGGCAACGCCGGAGGGACAGGCGGCTCGCCGTCATATGCCGGCGGTTCGATCGTGGCCCTCGATCAGTCGATCACGGCCAGTGACGAGGGGACCGGGACGTCCGAGCAACTGACCGGGTTGATCGAGACGAACGCCGATATTCAGCCCGGAGATTCCGGCGGTCCATTGGTCAATGCCTCCGGTCAGGTGATCGGCGTTGATACGGCGGCCTCCTCGGGATTCTCGTTCAGCGGGGGAGGCTCACAAGGCTTCTCCATCCCGATCAACTCGGCGCTTTCCATCGTGCAGGAGGTTCGCTCGGGCAAAGCCACCTCGCTGATCCACCTAGGCGGAACTCCCTTCCTCGGGGTCGGCCTGCAGACCAGTGGGACGTCCAGTAGTGGGACCGCGGTGGGCACCACCATCGGCCAGGTGATCCAGGGCACGCCTGCCGCCAAAATCGGCCTCGTCGCCGGCGACATCATCACCGCTATCGGGGGAGTGAGCGTGAGTACGGGGAATGACCTGACCACGGCGATCGACCAGCACCATCCCGGAGACTCGATCTCAGTGTCCTGGACCGATACCTCGGGAGCCAGCCACACGGCAACCATCACCCTGGCGGTTGGCCCGGCTAACTAGCGAACCGCAGCGATCGGAGCCAAGGCGCAGCAGTCCCGAGTCGCATGGCTTGCACTTCGAGCTCCCCTGGTCTTCCCCTGACCGACGCCCCCTCAGCCAGGGGGCGTCGGTGCGTTTCACGTGAAACATTCACCTTCTAGTCGAGATATGGGCCGAGGGTCCTTGCTCTTGGGTTCGCGGGGGAGTAACCATGGAAGGGTGACGGATCCGGAAGAGCTTCGAGAGCGGGCGACGTCCATCTTTCGTGAACTCCGTGAACCCCGTTCGGAGCCGGTCCTGCTCGAAGATCACGAGTCCACACCCGAGATCGCAGAGGACGACGACCCGACTGGCGAGGTGCGGATCCCCATCCCCCCACCACAGGAAAACACCCCCGACGCCAGCCCACAGCCAGAGGGACCTTCGGGGATCGGCCTGTCACTCAGCGGGGATGAGCTATCGGTGCTCTCGTCGCCGGCGGAGGCCGCCGAGGGTGAGGGCGTTGGCTACCACCACCCGGGAAGTCGGCGGCCCCTGCCCCGTATCATGGCCATCGCCAATCAAAAGGGCGGGGTGGGCAAGACCACCACGGCGGTCAACCTGGGGGCCGCTCTAGCCGAACTGGGCTACCGGGTGCTCGTCGTGGACCTTGATCCGCAGGGCAACGCCACCACCGGCCTTGGTGTGAGCGCTCGCAACCTCGACGTTTCGGTGTACGACGCCATCCTGCACGACGTGCCCATCGAAGACACGATCGAGGCGTCGAGCCTGCGCAACTTGTTCGTAGTGCCGGCCACTCTCGATCTCGCAGGAGCGGAGATCGAACTGGTCCCCGTCTTCAGCCGCGAGTTGCGCCTGCGCAAGGCCCTCCAGAGCATCGAAGCCGACTTCGATTTCATCCTCATCGACTGCCCGCCCTCCCTCGGCTTGCTCACGGTCAACGGTCTGGCCGCCGCCACGGAGGTCGTCGTCCCGATCCAATGCGAGTACTACGCACTGGAAGGCCTGGGCCAGCTACTGCGAAACGTCAACCGGGTCAAAGCCGGTCTGAATGCCCAGCTGGAGGTCAGCACCATCATCCTCACCATGTTCGACGCCCGGACCCGCTTGGCGGAGCAAGTGGTGGACGAAGTCCGCAGCCACTTCGGCGCCCGAGTTTGCCGAAATATCGTGCCCCGTACTGTCCGGTTGAGCGAGGCCCCCTCGTTCGGTCAACCGATCATCGTCTTTGACTCCTCATCCCGGGGAGCAATCGCTTATCGCGAGCTAGCCAAGGAGGTGAGCGGTGGCGCGCCGCAGCGGGTTAGGTAGGGGTCTGGGGGCCCTCATCCCCACCGAGGTCGTAGGAGAACGGGTGTCGGCTCTGACCGACCTCCCCGTAAGTGCAATCCGTCCGAATCCCCACCAGCCCCGCAACCACTTCGACGAGGAGTCGCTCGGCTCACTGACCGCTTCTATTCGTGAGCTCGGCGTCCTGCAGCCCATCTTGGTGCGGGAAGTAGGGGAGGGCGACTACGAACTGGTGGCGGGGGAACGGCGGTGGCGGGCAGCGCGACGTGCCGGCTTGTCGTCCATCCCAGCCATCATTCGCAACGTGAGCGATATCGCCAGCGTGGAACACGCGTTGGTCGAGAACCTTCATCGCCAGGACCTCAACCCGCTTGAAGAGGCCGGGGCCTACCAACAACTGATCGAGGATTTCGGTCTCACCCACGAGCAGTTATCCGCCCAGGTTGGGCGCAGCCGGGTGGCCATCACCAACACCCTTCGGCTCTTCCAACTCCCTCCGACTGTTCAACGGCTGGTGGCCGACGGCCAGCTGTCGGCGGGACATGCCCGGGCTTTACTGGGGACCCCGGATCGCTCGTTCCAAGAGTCGCTGGCTCGCAGGGCGGTCGCTGAGGGCCTCTCGGTGCGCGCGGTTGAGGACGCCGTCCGTGACCGCAACGAGCTGGGGGGAGCCGGCCGCGCCGCTGCTGGGGCGACAAACCGACTGCGGCCCGCAGGAATCGTCGAACTCGAAGACCTGCTCTCCACCCATCTCGATACCAGGGTGAAAGTGGATATGGGGAGCCGGCGGGGCAAAGTGGTCATCGACTTTGCCACTCTCGAAGACCTGGAGCGGATTTACCGGGCGATGACGACGCCCAAGGAGCCCGACGACGACCTTGAGCCCTAGGGACGGCGCAACTCTCCACCACTAGCTCACCGTTGCCCGACCTTTCCCTCATCCACAACCTGTGTATCAGGTTGTGGATGAAGGTCATTTCTGCGCCCACTGACGCTGACTTCACACTGAGCGCATCAAAATGCGGTGCTCAGCGTGACAATGAGCGGTTTTCCAACCGCTGGTAGCTAGCTGACTCTCCGACTACAGGTAGTCGGAGAGTTCCTGCAGGAGCTGACCCTTACCCTTAGCGCCGATGATCCGCACCTGCGGCTCCCCATCCTTGAACAGGATCAGCGTCGGGATGCTCATCACGTCGAACCGTTGGGCAAGTCCCAGGTTTTCGTCGATGTTGATCTTGCCGATGCGCAGCTTTCCCTGGTGCTCGGCGGCGATCTCGCTCAACACCGGGGCGATCATCTTGCACGGACCGCACCACTCAGCCCAGAAATCAACCAGCACCGGCTCCGACGATGATTTGATCTCTTCGTCGAATGTCGAATCGGTCAATGTAAACAGGCCTTCGGCCACAAATACCGCCTCCTCGCGTCGCGGCGCCCATGCGCCGCATCAGGTCATAACACTGGCGAGGGGTGCCCGCATTCCATAGGAAATCGGCGCCGAGCATTCAGCCCGGCGGTGACTCAGGCCGCGCTCCCGGGCGAGGCGGACTCGACAGACTCAAGCCACCGTTCGGCGTCGAGTGCCGCCATACAGCCGGTTCCTGCTGCGGTGATCGCTTGGCGGTAGGTGTGGTCCTGCACGTCGCCGCAAGCGAAGACGCCCTCGATATTCGTCCGAGTCCCCTCGCCGGTCTGCAGGTAGCCCGCAGCGTCCATGTCGAGTTGACCTTTGAACAAATCCGTGTTGGGGGCGTGGCCGATGGCCACGAAGAGTCCGGAAACGTCCAGCGTCGACTCCTCGCCGGTGACCGCGTTGGCCAGCTGCAATCTCTCGACCTTGGAGTCGCCGACGATGTCGGTGACCACCGTGTCCCAGATGAATCGGAGCTTCGGATTGGCGAACGCCCGCTGCTGCATGATTTTGGATGCCCGCAACTCGTGGCGGCGGTGGATGAGCGTGACACTCTCGCCGAAGCGGGTGAGGAAGGTGGCTTCCTCCAGCGCTGAGTCGCCGCCGCCGACGACGGCGATGGGCTTGCCCCGGAAGAAGAAGCCGTCACAAGTGGCACAGGTCGACACGCCGTGCCCGATGAGCCGTTGTTCGGCCTCCAGTCCGAGCATGAGCGACTGGGCGCCCGTCGAGACGATAACGGCCCGGCTGCGGTGCTCTACCTCCTGACCGGTGGAGGGATCGGTGGCCCACACTCGATGGATCGGGCCTGAAAAATCGACCCGGGTGACCTTGGTGGTGATGAACTCCGCACCGAAGCGCTCGGCTTGCGCCCGCATGTTTCCCATCAACTCCGGGCCCATGACCCCGTTGACAAACCCGGGGAAGTTCTCAATGTCGGTCGTCAGCATCAGCTGGCCGCCCGGCTGATCGGTGGTGGACGAGGGTTCCCCCTCAATGACGAGCGGCTGCAGGTTGGCCCGCGCCGTATAGATAGCCGCGGTGAGTCCGGCCGGCCCCGATCCGATGATCAGCACCTCGCGTGTTGTATCTGACACCTTTACTCCTTGGTTCGGATGGTGCGCTTCCGCCATGCGAACGCTCCAGCGAGCATGAATATTGCGCCCAAACCGACATAGGTCACCCAGACCTTGCGCCCATCAGGGTGAAACGGCCAGTAGACGTGCAGGCGGAGCAGACCGATAACCCCGAACACCAAGGCTACGGTCCCCATCACGGCGATGATCAGGCCGAATACCAGCGCCCGGACGATCTTGGTTATCGGGACGGTGGTCCGGTCGCGAAGCGTCGACACCACCGACTCGATGCGCTCGGTGACCATGACCGTCCAGTCGCTGCCGGTGCCCGGACCCGAAGGGGAACGCGGCGGAGGAGTCCGGCCCGGGTCGGAGCCGCTGGCAGCTCCGGCGGCGGGTTCCGTCGCGGAATCGCTCGGGGGGGTGTCTGACATTCGTGTCCTCCTACGTACCTTCGCTCAGCGAGGCACCGTTGTTGCTCATCTACCCTCGCCCGGCCATCGAGCGGACGGCGCAGGCATCACCGAAATGAGGGGAGCCCGGCTCGGTGCACTGGCCGCGATCATCCTGGGAGAGTACAGCTTCGCCGGCCTGCTCCCCGATGGTCGCGTCCGCGACCCTCCCCAGCAGGACCGCCTGAGCCTCAGCTCAGCGACAACTCCTGGATGGCGATCTGGTTGTAGTTTCCGGTGCGACCGGTGTTCGTCATGTAAAACAGCACCCAGGTCCCTTGGCGGCCACCGAGGTTGAAGGTGGCATTACCGGCGATATTGGTGCGGGAGTCGGTCGCGCTGCCCCATCCCGCAAGCGTGGTGGGTTCGGAGTCGGCTATGTAGGTGCTGGCCGCCCAACCTTGGGTGTAGGAGCTGACCTGCAACTGGTGCATCGTCGTGCTCGACGACAGGTGCAGGACCAATCCCTCTCCTCCGTACGGCTCGAAGTTCGATGACGGATATTGGTCGCTGAGCCATTGGGTCTTTGGATTGCCGTCGATGCTGTACTGGGCCTCGCCGGGATGGTCCGGCGTCTGCTGGGTGGGCGGAATCCACACCGCAACGGAGGCAATCGGGATGGAGGTCACCCCGGAACCTCCCGGGCCTTGCTGGTGATGCCCGCTGCCCAGCAACAGCGCGGCCACGATGAGCGCCGCCACCGTAAAGACAGCCACTATGACGCCGGGACCCCTGCGGGGGCGGCGTCGTGACAGGTGTGCGGGCGGCGGTTCCGAAGAGCGCGGATCGGGCGGAACGCCGTAGTTGGGGAGGACGGCAGGTGCTATCGCGGGAACCGGCGCGGTTGGGGGCCGGCGGGGTACTGAAACGGGCGCCGGGGGCGCCTGAGGAACCGGGCCCGAACCGGAAGGGCTCCGGTTGGTCGGGCGGGCATCGGGGGGTGAGTTCGCCGGCCACGACATCGGCGGGGGAGTCGATCGGGCAACCGGCACGGCCCTCGGCGCGGGCCCGGAAGCCGGCGGTGGTGCGAAACGGGCCGCCGGCCCCGGAACAGGACCGGGAACAGGACCGGGAACACGACCCTGGGACGGGGATAGGGATGGCCGGTCCTGGGTCGTCGGAAGATGGTCTCGGGCCACGGGAGGAATGGTCTCGGGCGGTGGCGGCCGTCCGGCCTGGCGTGGGCGTCCGACCGCCCCCGCAATGGCCCCCGGGTGCGGGGCGTCGATCCTCGTGCCGGTGTACGCCGCCCCCGCTCCCTGGTCCTCGGGTGGGCTGGGGATTTCCCGGACCTTCGGGAGGCTCCGATCCGCCGAGAAGTCGAGTTCGGGCGGCGTGCTGCGGCGCCCGATTTGCGACGCCCGACGGGTCCGCCAACGACCGCTCAGCGCACCCGCCCGGGGGAGAAGCCCGCCATCGGAGTTACCCGAAGCCTCGAGGCGTTGGCGCACTTCGGCCAACTTCTGGCGCAGCACCAAGGCCGAAGGGGTCCGGCGCTGGGGATCGGTGGCCAATAGTTCGGCAACCAGAGCATCGACGTAACTCGGCACCTTGGGCTGCAGGTCGCGGACCCGGGGGGCGGCCCGGTTGAGCCGGGCGATGGCCATGGCCATCTCCGTCTCTCCTCCGAAAGGGGAGCGGCCCGTCAGCATTTCGAAGCACATGACGCCCAAGGCGTACAGGTCGGCTCGTGCGTCCGGTTCCTGTCCCTCGACCTGTTCTGGACTCAGGTACCGCGGGGTGCCGAGCACCATCCCGGTATTGGTCAGATCCAGTCCAAGACCCTCGGACGCCTTGGCGATCCCGAAATCGGCCACCTTCACCCGGACGTCGTCGTCGCCCTCTTCGAGGAGGAGAATGTTCGCCGGTTTGATGTCGCGGTGGATGATCCCCGCGCGGTGGGCATGCACCAGGGCATCGGCGATCTGGTAGGCCAGGGACATGGCCAAGGCTGGGGAAAATATCCCGTGTTCAGCGAGCCGCTCCCGGAGCGTACGGCCCCGTACCAACTCCATCACCATGTAGGTGGTGGGTCCGTCGGAACCGGCGTCGAAGGTGGCGACGACTGCGGGATGGGCCAAGCGCGCCGCGGCCACTGCTTCTCGCCGGAAGCGCTCGAGGAACACTTCGTCGCTGGCGTACTGGCGTTGCAGCACTTTGATGGCCACCGGACGGCTGAGCGTCTGGTCGTAGGCCTCCCAGACTTCGGCCATCCCGCCGCGCGCGATGGGACGAACCATGCGGTACCGCCTACTCAGTACCTGCTCAGCGGTGAGAGGGGCGGGGGCGTCCGGGGGATGCACGACGGGCAAAAGGCTACCTCCGGGCGTCGCTGAGTCCGCGGCAGCCCCCCTGTACTGGAGGTTTCCCGATATCGAGCTCCCCGGGGGCAGCGGATTCAACTACTTCAGGCTTTTCGGACCGCTATTCTTCGGCGGCCAGGATGGCCACGCCAAGGGCGCCGGGCCCGCAGTGAGTTCCGATCACCGGCCCGATGTCGCCTACCACCAAAGGGAATTTTGGATGGATGTCGGCGATCTGGGCCAGGAACCCGTCGAGGTCCGGAGCGTCCGCCCCGAAGGCGGCCAGACGGTCGATCGGTCCTGCGGCCCGGACCTTGTCGGCGAGATAGGACAACGATCGGGCCCGGGTGCGTTGCTTGGATTCCTCCTCGACGACGCCGTCGCGGACCTCGATCACCGGTTTGATGTTGAGCAGCGACCCGAGCAGGGCGCGGGCGCCGCCGATACGGCCCCCCTTTTGAAGGTTCTCCAGCGTGTCGATGGCGCCGTATACCCGCATCCGGCCACGCACCTCCTCGACGATGGCTGCCACCTCCTCGAGGCCTTTCCCCGCCTCGGCTGCATCCGCGGCGATGAGGACCATGAGGCCCAATCCCAGTGTCACGTTGAGGGAGTCAATGACGCGCACAGGAAAGGCGCCTTCGAGATCGCGCGCCGCTTGGCGCGCCGCTTCGATGGTGGCGGACAGCTTTGAGGACAGATTGATGCAGACGACTCCGTCGGCCCCCTCGTCAGCCATGGCCTTGAACACTTCGGCGAAGTTTCCGGGGGAGGGTGCGGCCGTCGCCGGCAGACCGCTGAACGCCCCGGCGCGCGACCAGAACTCTTTGGTTGGCAGCTCGTAGCGGTCGAGGAGTTCTTCGTCCCCGAAGCGGATATGCAACGGCACCAGGCCGATGCCTCGTTCGGCCAGCACGGCGTCGGGCAGATCACAGGCGCTGTCGGTTACGACACGGATGCCGGCCACACATTCCCCCTCATGGAGTAGTTGGACCTTTGTAGGACCGGAACGAAGCCGTCATGGTGACACGTCCGGGCTCAACGGGCAGATCTTGTACCCCGGCGCAATATCTGGCGGACTTCAGCTACCCCCAGCCACAAGGCGACGGTGACATACACCAGGCTGCCGGCGACGATCAGCACGGCTACCCGGGCGATCAGCAGATCGAGTTGATCAGAGGTCGGAAGCACCCGATCCAGCCCCTCGAGCACGCCGGCCATGAGCGCGGTGGCCACCGCCACCCGGATAGCGGTGATGAACACGGCCGGCCCTTGGAGACCGCCGGCTCGCGAGCTGAGGTGGGCGAAGGCCACGAGGGCCACCACCGAGTAGGCGCCGACCCATCCGATCACCAGGCCCCGCACCCCCAACTCGGGGTAGAGCGCGACGCCGACGGCGATGGTCAGGGCGTTCTCGACGAAGTAGCACCAGAACATCGACCGGGTGTTCTTCATGGACTGATACGCCCGCATCAGCAACAGATAGACCGAGAACCCGGGCAAGCCCAGCGCGAAGATGGCCACCAGCTGGCCGGTCAGGTGCGTCTCAGCCACGCTGTAGCTGCCGTGACGCAACGCCAGACGCAACAGCGGCTGGGCCACGATGGCGTACCCGGCACCTGCGGGGACGAGGATGGCCAGGGTGAGGCGAATACCCGACCCCATGCGGGCCCCGAACGCCCGGCGCATCCCGTTGGACCACTTCTGGGCCAGGTCAGGGGCGATCACCGCAGCGATCGACACAGCAAAAATGGCATAGGGGAGTTGGAAGAACTGGTAGGCGTAGTTGAAGGAGCTGACCGAGCCCGACTTGCTGCTGGCCAGCAGCTGGATGACGTAGAACGACAGCTGGTTGGTCACCACGGCACCAAATGTCCACACCGACAGGCGCAGGACCGTGCGTACCGCCGGATGGCCAGGGTTCCACACCGGACGCAGCCGGATACCGGCCCGGAAGACCGACGGCACCTGGGCCAGGAACTGCACCAGGTAGCCGGCCGTGGTGCCCAACCCGAGGACCAGTACCGCGGTGGTGTCGGTCTGGAAGTCGGTGAGCGACAGCTGGCGGGCGACGTACTTGGTGGCGATCACCGCGGCGATGGTCACCACATTGCACAGGATGGTGGAGAAGGCGGGGGCGACGAAACGCCGCCGGGCGTTGAG
>Ga0182030_10004679_pt1 | contig 29206 bp, 25 predicted proteins | sample 812S3MmetaG_FD_121299 | JGI IMG/M metagenome (GOLD analysis project Ga0182030, IMG submission 121299) | Permafrost microbial communities from Stordalen Mire, Sweden - 812S3M metaG (Illumina Assembly) | ecosystem: Environmental > Terrestrial > Soil > Wetlands > Permafrost | place: Sweden...
AAAAAAAAAAAAAAAAAAAAAAAAAAAAAAAAAAATGGTTGCGTCGCCGCCCCCGGGCCCTGCGCGCGCCATCGGGGGGGGGGGGGGGGGGGGGGGGGCCACGATGAGGCCCACCAGATATGGATCTTCGTCTGGGTTCGTCGAAGGATTGACAGCCGGCATTTGATTTAGAGTTGCGTCTGACAGGACCCCTCAAGGTGCGGTGTTAGGTGTTAGAGGGGGGGCGGTGGATGGGGAGACCGAGGGTCGATCGCAGATCTTATTAGTGGGGATTGGGTTGTCGATGTCCATGTTTGGGGTGGGGAATCACGAATCTCATCACAGGGCCGGGGCTGCTTGTGCTTTGGCTGGAAAACAAATAAGATAATGGTGTTGGAAGAAGAAAAGAAAGAAAAGGTAAAAAAAAAAAGGTAAGGTAAGGTAAGGTAAGGTAAGGTAAGGTAAGGTAAGGTAAGGTAAGGAAAGGAAAGATAAGGAAAGGAAAGCAATAGCCTCGTTTTCCTAGGATCGTGTTCTTCTCTGTACAAAAAGCAAGAAAAAAAATCCATTGGCATATTTCCCTGGTTCATCACGTTCGGTAAGGTATCCTTGTTTTCCAGGACCCTGATGACAGAGAGACAGCTAACGAAAGGCACTATTCTTTCAAGGAGGAGCACACTTGTCCCTCGGTCTACCTTAGTCGTACTAGTAAGTCCTCCAACTCCACGATGATCCTCTTCGGCAGTCCCTGCTCATCATCATCATCATCATCATCATCAAGAGATCCCCCCCCCCTCTTCATACTTTGACGGGTTTAGTTTCCTCGTGTCAAAAATCCTTTTTTTTTTTTTGCCCTGACGTCGCACGGGATGGCGAGGTGCCGACATCCAGATCCAGATTTCGGTTGTCGGAAACATGGATCAGACAGATCCTTGGACCCTGATTTTAAGCTTCCCTTTGTTTTTTGTTTTTTGTTTTTTGTTTTTTGTTTTTTGTTTTTTGTTTTTTTTGCCACAAATGTTCTCAGCGGGGATACCAGGAATGCGAATCGCAAAAAGAAATATCAATTCTCCTGGCCGCTTTCGTCGGTCTTGCATAGGTTGGAAAAGCAAAATTCCATCCAAGATGCGGATATGGATATGGACTACCTATTGACCGCCCGATGCACAAATAACGCGGCAAAACCAAACATGCAACATGCAACATGCAAATAAGCTTCCCAACCCCTGACGCAAATCTTCAACGATAAGCCCAGGGGTCTTTTCAGCGTATGACGTTCGCTTCCCCTTTCGTGTGTTCGCTGTTTTTTTCCCCTGCGCCCACTAATAATAAAGGCGATCCCTGGTGCAGAAACCTGGAGTCCGTGCCACCTTCATTTTTTTTATTTTTATTTTTATTTTTTTTAGAACAAAACTTGGAGCGGGGGGTTTTTTTTTGTATTTTTTTTTAACGGACATGTCAGATCTGCGGCCTGCAGGATGACCAGCCGTTGGCTCCGTGCTCGTAACGTGCTTGACGTGCAGGGTTTGCGAAAGAAGGTCACGGAGGATTGGGGTTCAGTGGGCCGGAGATGAGTCCGGATGGGGGAAATGTCTGCGAGCGAAGAAGGGAACAAGGAGTAAGGTACAAGAAGATAACTCTCAAAACATAAAATGGTGAAGGATATAAATGGTGCAAAGCGGTGCGGTGTACACGTCGACGCTAAACAACAGAACTTTGATTTTTTCGATTTCCTGGACTTAATCTTTGTGCTGCGCTCGTGATAGTGTGGCCCATCTCTCGATTTCTGCCAAGGTGCTGAGATGCATGAGGGGTTGCAGAAAGACACCGGCAAATGTCTCTGTTGTCAATGCTTTATTAGAAAATTCTTGAGATGAGAATCCAAGGTATTCATTCGTCTTGGTATCCATACGCCACAATGTACCTATGTGCATCACAGAATCAGAAGCTGCGAGAGTGGGGCATGGCGAGATGTAGAGTTCTTTACGTTGAGGGTGGGGAGGTTTGCACTTCAAGTTAAGGGGAGAAGGTTTGCGGCTGTAAGAACGAAGGGCAGATCGACTCAAATAAAAGTTACGTCTATCGGGCTTCATTATTTCTATATCTGTGCTACGCGGTTGTCTCGTTTCGATTCTCAGCGCCGTTGCCATTCTTAGTGCTGCGTATCGAAGGACGAAAACATCAGCGCTGTCTTTCTTGCAGAGCTTTGATGAGAATCACTGAAGGTTGAATCCCGATTTCATTACCCTGTTGTTCGCACAACATCAAATTGGATCTCTGGCCGGTCGTGGCAAGAGATGTCGTTCTAAGGGATCGTTGTTTTTAGGAATAATTGATCCAAGAGATGATCGTTCTAAGAGATGATTGTTTTAAGAAATTATTGTTTTAAGAGATAATGATTGTGTGATTTGAATATTGCGCGAATATTTTGCCGCGAGAGCTAGTTGCTGCCAAAGTCTCGCGACGCGTGCTGAAAGGAAATGAAGAGTCAAATATGACCGAGAAGTTCACATTCGAAAAAGGGGGGTTTGCTTCCCCCGCTCCCCGCTCTCTTCCTTCCATTTCTAGTCTCTACAAAGCAGAACCACAAACCCACACAACGTGAGAGCTCCATTCACCTGATGCACCCGCTACTTTCCCTTCCTCCCTCATCACCGCCCACCACCCAAATCAAACCCAACCGAGTTCGTCCTCGGTAGCAGCAGAACCAGAAACGCAGAGACGTACTTACGGTGCCTTCTTCCTGTCTGATGATTCCATTATCTTCTCCGCCTCTGCTCAACATTTCTGAGGGTGAAAAGACGCAAGAATGAGGCAATCCCAACTTCCGTGACATCCGCCCCGGAGACTTAGAATACCTATTAGGTACATGAGGTCGCAGGCCAAGGTGCGAGCAGTGCAGAGAGACCATGTCTTCCCGAATCGTACTCAAATGCCCCGGTGGTCCTGGGCCACTTTGAAAATATGCGTCCGCCAGTGCCCAACTTGAGGCTCGTTGGAATCGTACCCCTCTCAAATTTTATGAGGCGAGACACGTATTCGAGATGTCTTCAGTTTGATACAACCGATTGCTATCAATGCTGCTCTTGCAACGAAATATTTGAGGTTCAAATTCTGCAATCAATCAAGAATTGCGCGCGTGAACGTCTCGGCGGCATGGTTTGGGACGGAGAATGATGAGCGGGGATGGACAGGTATGGTTTTGGCATATGGCTGTCCAATATTTCTCACGTGGCAGATCATCGATTTAAGATGTGATTTTTATAGTATTCAGTTCAATTCATCATATTCGACCGCCACCCCGAACACCCAATTATACAAGAGGCAGCGTTCGGCCTTGAAACAAACAATACTCCAACCAGCTCCAGATTATGATTCACCGTTACGCTCGCGGACCTTGGTCGACTTTTTCGCCGTACCTATATGCGTGTTATGAACCTTTGTAGCAAACTTCAAGCTCGTCAAAGTCTCGCTCAAGTGGGCTTCCAGCGGACTCGCCATCACAAACATCAGAGTCTTTGAATTGCCCCCCAACGAATATTGCAGCAAGTATGTCAACTATCTAATGTCAGTATGACTCAAGACCGAGCAGAAGACGCATTTCTCACCTTCGAGTTACGGTATGGTATGTGACCTCCCTCTTTTCCTTGACCTAATGCGCCAATAACATCGCCAAGGCAACTCAAACTCTTGTTGATGTTCTGAGTCTCCTTCATCCGATCACCCTCCGCACCGGATTGCTTCAGTCTTTCGGAACCAGCCAGATCAACCAGATTGAGTGTGCCCTCTGATGTCTCATTTGTCGTGCTGTTCCGGCCAACAAGTTTCAAAATGAAGACGGAATGTGATCGTGAGGATCTCTCATTTGACTTGGTTGCAGCGACACTCCTGTTGGACGCTGCTTGCTTGAGGATCGACTCCACTGTATCCGGCGAATCCAAAGTTACAGTTTTTAATCCCGTGACGACCGTCTGCTTCTTCTGCTCGTCATGCCGAATCTCGTGTTTCTTTTTGTCGAAATCTTTCGAGTTACCTAGAAGATCGTGAATCTCCTCATTATAAACTTCAACGAAGCTCCCTTCCATGGTATACGTCCAGCCTTTCTCCTGAAGATTGGTCGCTGTCTCATAAATTTGATGTGTTGCGCGGGGAATCATTCCATCTGCAGACGACATTGTGTGTGTCTTGCCGGATCCAGTTTGACCATAACAGAAAATACAGACATTGTATCCATCAAGAGCGCTTTGAACGAGCTGCGAGATCTCTTCGAAGACTTCCTGGTTCTGACTCTCTGGACCAAAGACTCGATCAAACGTGAAGGAATGAGTCTTCCTGGTGATATTGCCAAGACTGCTCTTCTCTTCTTTTCCAAGGACCTCAAGCTCCTTCGATTCTCGATCGACATCCGGGAATGTTAGTTTTGCAGGCTCTCCTTCCCCGGCATTAGTGAAAACCGGTCGCACCCTACACATGACTCGGATATTGCCCTTCAGCTCCTGGACCTGATTGAACAAAATTCGACGCAGACTCTCTTCCTTGATTAACTTCTGCTTGGAGATCTCTGCCGATCTAATTGCATCTTGCAGCCTAGATTCCATGTCCGCGAAACTGTCTGACTGAGCTTTGCTACCGGACTCCAAGAAGTGGATCCTCGCACGAAGACTGGAGATTGTGCTTTCCAGGGTTTGTATCGTCGAAGATGTCTCGGCTCCAGTCTTTTGCATGGTCTCTTTGAATTCAGTCAAGTTCTTCTGTGCATTATTTTTTAATGTCTGCTCTCGATCCAGCTCTCCTTTTATGTCCTCAAGCTCTGCACGCATGTTTTGGATTTCATGGTCTTTTCCTTGCAACGCTGAGTTCAGATCTCTATGGCCGGAAGCAATTTGTATTTCCAGCTCTTGAACCTCACGAAGTCGTCGATTTCGCTCGTCGTCGAGCTGAGCATCGTTGCGACGTTCTAGTTCGCGAACTCTGTCTTCCATTTCGGCTATCGATCGTCGTTCCAGTTCACGCAATTCATCTCTGTGAAGGCGTAGAAGGCGGTCTATCTCATCAGTCTTGTCTCGTCGAAGCTGATCGACCTCATTGCGGTGTTCCCTTCTAGCATCATCCACTTCTATGCGATGGGCTCTGGCTTGATCATCTAGTGTGGTCGTGGCAGTTAGTAATCTCTCCTGGATGACGTCTGTCTTCCGTCGCGCGGACTCTAGATCACTCTGTAAAGTCTTGTTCTCAGCTGACATCTGAGACCGGAGGAGCTCAAGCTCATCAACTATTCCGTTCATTAGCACAATGCTTTGTGGGAGACTATGAACAGAACATACTTCTCGCTCTCAATATGGGTACCGCCTCGACGAGAGTATTGCGTTCAACTGCGGTGCCACTAAGTTTAGTCTGGAGGTCATTGTACATGGCCTCCATGTCTTCGAGACGGCCTCGAACGTCCCAAGCTGTAAAACCAGTGATATTAGAACCTTTTGACAAAAATGGAGTTTTTTGAGGGGAGATTTTGGGGGTTTTGCATGGAGTAGCAGGAGTAGCAATCACTGCTTCCGACTTGGAGAGCACAGGTATCTGAGAAGGCGTCTTCGGAGCTACTAAGCTGTCTCCCGGTGCCTGAAACAGTACAAGAGCATTTTCAGTACTGTCAATTCTCAAACTCCTTACGCTAGTACTTATAGAAGGCTTATGATCGAGCCCAGGCCTTGGTAGGATTTTGGCCGTACTGGAGATCGCTTGATGCTCATTTTTTTGACTGAGCTTTGGTTCATCGTCAATGTGAAGCATACTCATGGCCGTACTGACGGAGAAATCTCTCATGTCTCCTACAGATCTTTGAGATCTGAGAGACTGCATTGACTGTTGCGCTCGTGGCTTCTTGTACTGGATTGTCGAATAACCTTGCATTGACTGAATGGAAGACGAATCTGAAGGCAGAGGTATCATACCCTTTCTTTTCCCCTGTGTCGGCAAATCATCATCTTCTTCTGAGTGGATATCCATCGAGGTGGCGGGGCGAGATTTTGGCATGGATAATGGTCGACTCGATGTGGATTGGCTGAATGCCATTGATGTTTGTGGTCGGCCGCCATAGGAAGAAGCGGGTCGAGTACCTGGACCGACACTGCTTGAGAAACTGCTATTGGAAGTATTTCGTGAGGAAACTCTGGACGAGGAGATCGAGGATGAGAATGATGGATTGCGACTTAAACCTGTTCCGGCTCTCTATATAAAAATTAGCCTTCATTGCTAATCACTATATGAAACATTGGTCGTTCGTTGAGAAAGAAATTAAAGGTCTGCGGACGATGAAAGATGAATGCCAGGAGGTGTGCAGTTCGTGCTGCGGACGCATGATTCGGCTCCAAATTCCATCTTACGAAGTTGAAGTCCCTGGCTCTCACCCAACGGAAAATGGTGAAGAGTTGACCCATTTTGTGCCCTGACCTGCTGATAGAATCCGATTGATCCAAGTCGATTTCTTTCCCAGCGAAACACGACATTCTCAGCGTCAAGTCTGAACCAGGCCTCCAATTCCTATGTTGCGTGTCGGAGTAATCGAGTTTTGAGATGACGAGCTAACGGTATTTATGCAAAGTGATTTTGAACCAGAAATACGATTGTGTAGAATATTGATAAAATCAACTTACACTTGCACCAACAAGAGATGTGCCCTTCACAAGGGGTCTTGGGGCTGGAGTGGCAGCTACGGACCTGGGCTCTCCTGCCCTTTCTGCCAGTGTCTTGCGCTTGGGTTCGGGTTCATTATCTGTAGTCTCCTGATCAGTCTCAAATTATTCCAAGCTCCCGTATAAATCACATACATGATGCTCCCAATTTGTGTTTCAACGAGGTTGGTGGCAGCATCTTCGAGATGGGTTTTGAACGCGCATTGCTTTGCGATTCCGAAATCTCAGCAAGACCTTTTCCTGGAGACGGGATTTTGCTGGGAGGTCGCAATTGTGACGTGCGCATACACTGTATCATGAGTTGTCAGTTGATATAATTCAATAGTAGCACTCAATGTTAACAAGGAAACCATACCGAGTTCTCCTCCGAGTAATCCATTCTGATCCGTAGCAATTGCTACACGTGTAGGGGACTTATAGCATGCATAAAACGAAGCGAAGATATTCTGGATGCTGGGAGAACCGTTGCCAGTCGTGTTTAGGTTGATATACGTTGTCGTTGTTGAAGATAATCTCGAAGTGTCGTCTCTAGTGATTTTCTGGACTTGTTTACTCGCTCGCATCTGTTGACTGTAGCCGGTTGCCCCGTCACTAACACAACACCCTGGAATTTCTAAGAGTACACCAAAATCACATGCGAGAAAGCGAGGACCCGGTTTTTTCTTCAAGGCCATTGATCGAACGGAGAGAATACCACCGAAGCAATACTTTGTGAAGTTGTCGCAACAAGACATTCCACATCTGACATCTCTTATCTCGCCTTATCCTGTTCCCTTCATCTGCTTTAGTAGGGTGATTATATGACGAGGTCATGTCACGATAGCCTTTCCGTTCCCTTGCTACCGCCTTCTTACAACCTGTTGATTCTCACGCGCGACACACCTCACCATGGAGAAGTACTCCCAGTTTCGTGACCGCGGTTTGTGTTACCCAGGAATCTCCCAGGGCATGGGTCATGCTAATGCATCAACTCCAGGTTCTGGAATAGCTCCGTTCTTCCCTGTCCCTTCGGAACCAGCAGGAATCTATCTCCCTATTCGCATCTTCCTCTTCCTGTTCAAGCTTCCTTTCCTCTTCGCCGTATCTACGACATACTTCCTCGCCCTGCAATGGTTCCCGCTGGGTTCGCTGCTGAAGAAGGCGATATTATGGATGATACTTGGAATCCCAGGAATATGGTGGATTGATTTACAAATCGATGGAGTCAAGAAGGGTTCATTGGCAAAGAAGCATGAGGGCCGGGTACCTCTACCTGGAAATGTTATCGCATCCTCATTTACGTCACCCATTGACTCCCTATATCTCGCGGCTATTTTCGATCCTATCTTCACGGTTTCATACCCTCACACTCGCCAGGTAGAATACATATCGCTCTTCGGCGCAATATTCCGCGCATTATCGAAGCCGAAAGAATTTCCCTCCCACAGGGCGAAAATGACAGATCTGAAGACTTTGGTTGCAGAACACCCAAAGCGAGTCATTGTAGTTTTCCCAGAATGTACGACAACCAATGGAAAAGGTATCCTACCATTCAGCCCAAGTCTTTTGACAACTCCACCAGGAACGAAGATTTTCCCTATCAGCCTTCGATATTCTCCTGCGGATGTCACGACCCCTGTCCCAAGACAATACTGGGCTTTCATATGGAATCTTCTTTCGCAATCAACACATTGCATTCGTGTTCGGATTGCAGAAGTTGTGTACAACACCTCGAAGCCAACTGAGCCTTTAGAGAAGAAGGACAAGTTCCTAACCAATGTATTGGATAATTTAGTGGATGATTCAGCAGTTACCAGCAGCACGGACACGTTGACGAGTTTGAATGATCAATCGGAAGTTAATGCAGAAGAAAAACGCGTGTTAGATAAAGTTGGGGAGGCATTAGCACGCTTAGGACGGGTCAAGAGAGTGGGATTGACGCTTAGAGACAAAGCTGCTTTTGTAGAGGCATGGTCGAAGAGGAAGAAATAGTGGGGATCTGGCGGCTTGATACCTCAAGAGATATGGTCGTCTCGAAGCCTCATCAATAACACTTCTGTTGCAAGTTCCACGGAGAAATGGAAGTTGCAAGATCCTTGTTTCCTTTTCGTTTCGCTTACTATGTAGATCTCTGTCTTTTTTCAGTGTATCGATACGGCCACTATCAATTGCCTCGCTCATAGGCAAGGTAAGTAAGTACTTTCAACTTTTTGCATCGCTAGACTCGTTCCTAGCTTCCCTACTGCAACCAGTGCCTCCCTAGGATCAATCTGGAATCCAGTTTCGCTCGTTACCCCACCGTAGACTTCTTCTCCGGAACCATGATTCAAGGACCCGAGACGTTCCATAACAAATCTTTTAAAATTGAGATTAAAACATAAATGGAATTGAAATTCAATTGTTCCTAAGTACTCGTAAGTTCGGCCGTTGCATGGAAATTTGAGTCTTAAAGGGGCCTAAGCGAGAACATTCATGGCCCCTGAAATACTACAAGGTTTCTTTCCAGCACAACAAGCAAGAGTATACGTCATGTGAGTATATTGGGAGGTGAAGGTAAAGGAAACTCTTATCAGAGAGATATGAATGGTCCCAGGATGAGGAAGAGATAACCTCCTGATTTGCACGCTTTGACGAGGCTTGGCATTGCTCCTCAGCCTCGCTCATAGGATTAGGATGGAGACTTACGGCAGCCTCCTCAATTGGTTGAATTTGTTCAGCCAATTGACAGCAACGTGTTCCCCTCGTGTTGCAATAAAGTGTTCGCCAAAATTCATAATCTGACTCGCATCGATGCGAGACATGCTTGTCATCATCTCTCTTTCAAGTAATGCGGTGAATTCCATGTTGGACGTCAGCGAACATTAGAGGCTGGGGCTAGTTATCCCAACTGTGTGTCGCTGTAAAGCCTTATGTTTGGTGCCCTAGACTAGCTGCTGCGCAATGGTTGAGTCCAGAGTGGAATGGGTACAATTGAAGGATTCCGAGAGCCTTAAATCACGAGCAGAAGGATATATTGGAAGGATTCGTATAAGTTATTCTGAGATCATCCGAACTGCGGCCTGTGCGATCCTAAAAGGAAGGATCCTATAAGATTCGAAGGTTTGATGTATTTTTGGACACTCTTACTCATTCATGGAAAGAAGAGACGATAAAATTTAAGCTTCCTTGCCTAGCCTAGAACAACCGCGCCTCACCCCCCCCATACCTCACCTCTTGTCACTTTTCACGATCCCACGATCTTCTTTCCACCATATGTGGCTATCCGCCGTATCAATCGACCTCGTCTTACGTCGAGGTAGGTTGCACTACATAGGCAAAACTCCTACCTCCTGAGTAGCAACATCATTCCTTCTGCTTAACCACCCTCTCGAAATACGTTGTCGCTGAATCCCCGCGATGTCAGAACCCGAACCAAGAACTCCAGCTGCGCGATACCAAGAAAAAATCGAGAACACATTGAATGTCGGTTCATTGCACTGGAGGAATGCTCTTAATGAGCAGAACAAAAGCCAAAATGCAGATGTTCCGGCGTCGTTTCAAGCCAACTCAAATCAGAACACAGCTTCAACCTTCACATCAAATACGATAGCGCCCTCTCCCCCGCCGCATATATCTACTCATTCAAACGATCCTTCCACCCTCTCTTCTCTCGATACCTCTACTCGTCTCACTCCATCCTCATATACTCCCGACGGGGGACGATCGAGTCCATTCAGCGCAGGACTCAAAATACATACCGATATCATACCGGGCTGTACCGTCACTGCAGCGAGCGCGAATACTGCGCGGAATTCTGGCGACTTTTCAGACGCTGCTCCAAAACAAATCGGGATTGCGCGAACACCTAGCATCAAAAACATTTTGGCCAGCAGCGCAGGCAGCATCACATCTGCGCCCAGCTCTGCTTTGTCCTCACCGATGCTCAATGCAATGGCAGATGTCACTCCGCTCCCATCACCGTTAATGTCAGGCGATTCACCTGGGCCTTGGAAGAAATTAGACAGGAGACCTACCTCGCGCGATCTCACGATACCTGTGTCGTCTGCGAATTCGGCCCTTGTCACCGCGAGCGGCGAGTCGATATCTTCGGCAGTAGCGAATCAGTCAAAGCGGAAAGCATATCATGGTTTGGCTGGTGAGTCTGGTCTAACTGGCTCGGTCATCAATCGGGAGAAGAAGAATGTGGAAGGGCATACGAGGAATAGGAGCATCAGCGAGTATGTTCCAGAAGCTATTCAAATACCAAAGGCTCGGAACATCACCGTCTCAGGATCTCATGCGCCTATACTCGACTCCTCGCCCAACTCAGCTACGTCACAGGATGGGCAAATGAGGCGGGAGCCGCATTTGGCCACACAAAGAGGTTTGGCTCCTATACCAAGGTAAATCTCCCCATATTCTTTCATGAAATTAGACTCTAGTTTCCTTTGTCACGTCAGCATAAATATGTGGCCCAGGATCTCAATGTTCGGTATGGTTATTTTGTTCAAAGAGCCATGAAGCTAAGTACGAATAGACCACCAACGCCGCCATCTAGCAGAACCGGGGGGGAGGGTAGTGATAGCGATTCGTCTTTGACCGCTACCGATGTAGCTTTGCCGAGCACAAAACCTCAATATGAATATTTTCTAGCTCATACTCGAGGGGACTCGAAAAAAAGGAGATGGAGAGCACTGAAAAAGTTGGAGGAAGGTACCTTTAGCAGGGTTATGTTGGCAACCAGTCAAGCTCCGAATGAAAGCGGAAATGATGGGCTCGGGCAACGGATCGACGGAGTTCTGACTCCCACTCCTGAAATCAACATTGATCGCAAAAAGCTTGTCGCTGTGAAGGTTTGCGAGCATGGGCCGAAAGGGGGCGCATCCGAAGAGCGAGTTGAGATGTCACTAAAACGGGAGCTAGAATTCTTAAATTCCGTCCATCACCCTTCAATCGTTCACCTCAAAGCTTGGAATATCGAAGAAACACGTGCAATTCTCGTGATGAGCTATTGTCCAGGAGGAGATTTGTTCGAAGTCGCAACTTTACATCGACCTCTCCTCGTTCCAGCTCTGTTGCGGCGTTTATTCTCAGAGTTGATTGGCGCAGTTCAATACTTGCACTCGGCACACATTGTTCACCGCGATATCAAACTTGAGAGTAGGTTTTATCTGTTCAATGTTCGCGTGAACATGTGACTAACAATCCCCAGATGTTCTTGTCAATCTCCTGCCAGCTGAACTTGCCCGTGACGAGGACTGGACAACATATCCATATTCTGTAATTACTCTTACCGATCTCGGACTTTCACGTCGAGTGACAGATGAGGAAAAGCTTACTACACGTTGTGGCTCCGATGATTATGCTGCGCCGGAGGTGATTTTGGGACAACCCTACGATGGACGTGCAGTTGATGCATGGTCCCTCGGTGTCCTTCTTTACGCACTCTTGGAGAACCGATTACCATTTGATCCCCATCCAGGTATGAGCGAAATCCAGCAGCGACGCAGCAGGACCTCTCACCGTATTGCCAGAGTTGAATGGCAATGGGTTGAATATGCCGGCGAAGAAGGGGATCACGAGGGCGATCCAGAAAAGTTCAAAGAAAGAGGGCTGTTAGGTGCTATGGAAGTGACAGAAGGTCTTCTACGAAGGACGCGAAACCGATGGACGATGGAGCAAGTGGCTGAGCATGGGTGGATAAAGGACGCGATTCGCGTCAAAGGAGGTATCAAATTTCGGGAAGAGGATAACCCTGAGGAGGTAGTGGATATCGACTCTTCTTCTTTATGACACCTAGGATATAAGTACTAGGTGAGTAGAAGGTTTTTTTATGTTATTAGTATATTTGCAGCGTTAGTTTGCGTGTGGGATATAGCTTCGGCGGGTACTACCAGGAATGGATGGCGTTCGCGGGTCGTTCAGGTGCCGTCGTACTTTTATGAGTGATGGATCAAATATCGTGTACACTACAAGAATTGTCATAGGAGAAGATTTGGTGGCTTAGAAAAGTATGGTAGCAATCCCAGAATTTCCCTCCAATTCAGATGGTGGGAAGAGCTTTGGAATGCACTGAGTCTTGCCAAAATGAGAGCCACGCGTGTTCTAAACGCTCAAAACTCTCTATAGATACATATACGGAAGGAATTGCGCCCAATGCTCTACAGCAATTACTCATTTTGCGCGACTCAGATCCTGGTATTTGCGCTCAAGATCTTGCCTCGTTTTTGTTTTTCATTTTTCTCCCCGTCATTCGTGCCCTTATGTTGGTTGATTCTCTCTAAGAGCATAAATTTTCCGGCTCAAAGACTTCTTACTCAGGCCCCACAAACCACACCCCACCCTAATACTCATTCTCAGCCCCACCCTCCCTTTCCTCATCTATCTTCAGGCCACCACTCCTCAACCTCTTCTTCCCCCTCCCATCCTCCCCTGAATGTCAAACCAAACCACAACCACAGCCCTACAAGTCTCTCCTAACGGAAAATGCTTTCCAGGACAACCTTTGAAAAGGAATGAAAGCTTTCTTGCGTGAAATGCCTGATTCTTCATCTTGCTCACTCAGAGGGAGGAAAAAGCGTGGGCCGAAGATGTTGGATTTAGGTTGGGCAGATTTGGGGAGGTATGGGAGATACCTGAGGGCAAGGTCAGCCAAGTTGAATTAAAACTTAAATCAAACTTAGATTTGGGCGTTGATTTAAACTTGATACGTTTATAAAAGGCTAGACTTTTAGCAGTCAAAGTTGAGTTTGCAAGTTATTATATATGCCTAATATAGACTAGTATTAGATATCACGAAATATACTAAATATTATATCTATATATTTATAGACTATATTATATTTTTGTTTAATAAAATATTAAGAAGGTTGTATTATTAACTTAAAGTGGATATATTTATTGATTTAAGTTAATATATGTAATATATCTAGATATATAATATATTTGAATTAATTTGGTTCTTAAACTTTGACTTTAATATTATTAGCCAAATTAGTTATTATCTAGCTAAGTTAGTTATTATTTAGCCAATTCAAAGTCGGAGTTATTAAAAAAAGGCCTCAAATCAAACTTTGACTTCGACTTGGCTGACCTTGCTTGAGGGTGGTTATCTTTTTCTTCTCTTTTTCAAAAAGAAAATTCTTGGATGTGGAGGTCTTGGGAAGGGGTAGAGAGTGGTATCTTTAACTTCCATTCTCGCACGCAGTGGGTCCGCTCGATTAACACATTGCTTCTTAATAGGGACATTTTGTTCACCGGACCTTGGCGAGCAAAAAGAACACCAATAAAAAGCGGGATGCCAGTACGGGAATGAATTTGGACGTATTTCGAAATTAGTGATTATATCGCTGTCTCGATGTAACAAATATGGCTCCGAGAGAACAGGGGAGCTAAGAGAAATCTGGCAATCACTGAACGACCCCAAGTGGAAGAGAAACTATGTGTCTATTTTGTTCACACATTATTTTCACTGTGGACTTAGACCATACTGCGCTACCTCTGTACTATGTATGCAGACGTTTCCACCCTTTGTAATCCATAAAGTCATATAGCTCTGTCGCATAACCAGCGATAGTATGCAAGCTAACTATCACCCATTACTCCCCAACTCCATCATCTTCCAATCACAAAATTTGCGTCATCTGCTTTCAGTCCATCTTCAACCCTTCACCTTCCTCTACGTGAATTTCCGTCGCGGGTTCCTCAATCTCCTCTTCGTCGCCAGTCGGAACGTTAAAATCAGGGTGTATCAATGCGTGCACTCCATGGCCTTGCAATAGTTCTCTATGCAGTTCCAAATTGTCTATTTGTTCGTCATCAACATCAGGCACTGGGCTCGGATCCTCAAATACACCATCATCGCCTTCGGCAACAGCGTGTTCGAAATCTTCAAGACGTCCTCGCCGAGACGCAGAAGAAGCCGACGAGTTATTTTGAACTATGTCACTATCCGCTCCATCTGCATCTGATCCTGTTCCAGAAACATAATTTGGCTGTCTGGGGCTGATATTGAGCGCTGAGAAGCTCCAGCTAGGCTGAAATGCACTCTTCAAATCGCTTCCTTCACTCTCAATGCTCTCTCGCAACGGTATTGCATCATTCATTGCCGCGTCGCCCAAGAGCAATGGCGCGGCGTCATCATCTTCCTCGTGAGCTTTGTACGCTGGCAAGCCATCAAGGTCCCGTGGATTTACTGTCATCATCCCCCCGCCCAAAGGAGAACCAAGATTTGTTTGATGGTGAGCTGCTCCTACTCCTGTCAAGGCGCTCGACGACCCACGAAGGGAGGAGTTTCCGACGAGGCCCTGGTCTTCCCCCGACTCGGGTATGTCTTCTTCGGAGGATTCTTCTTTCGATGATTCATCGAAAGCGTCGATAATTCTCTGGAATCTGGGTCCACCGAGCGGGACGTTGGATCGTCGCCGATAGAACAGCAGGTACGCGCTTGACGTAACAATCCGAGAAGAATCCTTTTGTTTCGAGACTGACGAGTCTAGGAAGGATCAGCGGAATTCCAACGAGCCACCACGGATCTACTTACCATTATACTCGTACCACTCTTGGTCAACGAAGTTCTTTGCAAAAGCGGTGTAGTGACCCCCGCCTAGCCCACCCCAATGATCATCGACAGCAAAAAGGTCGTAGATCTCTTCTTTACCATCTTCTGTTTCCACGACTCGAGAGGTGAGGTCAAGGCCGTCGATGGGGAAGTCCACGAAGACATCAAGCTTATCACGACGATACGTACTTGAGCTGAAACGCTTTAGATGCATGACGAGGATATCAGGAGTCTTCCATAGTTCGAATTTCTTGGTTGCTCTTCGATGTTCCTTGCATCGGGGGCAATACCAAGTATCCGCTTCCGAAAGAATCTCTTCCTTCCCAAATTCATTTAGGCAATCATCCAACGAGATACCATTCTTTCTTCGCAAGGAACGAGCTTTTTGTTTGGCGTCGAGCTCTGGGTCATCCATTTTGGGTACTGAAGTAAAAGTTGGTGCACCACGCAACGTGTCATCTGCACCGTCGGCTCCAAAGAGAGCGTCATAGGCTTGATCATACCAGTCAACAACGATACCTTCTCCTAGACGAATAAGAGGTCCTTCATCAGGTGCATCATCTTGATCGGGGTTGGTGATCGATGATGGCTTCCGTGCTGACTGGTTGCCCTTTCTTGAGTAAGTTTTGAGGTTACGTTTGCGACGCTGTTTTTGACCTACTCTGACCGCTGATTTCTGTCCGGCTGATCGGACAGGAAGAATCTAGTGCTTAGTTAGAACGCCACTCAAAATTTGCAATGAATAGATGAGCTTTTCAGAGCCTCGATTAAGAGTACTGCAGAGAAACAGGCCTTAGACTTACTCGGTGATTAATGGGACGGGAGAGCTCGTCCTCACTCGATTCGTCGTTCATCCGTGTCGAGCCTAAGAACGCGTTGTTGTGAGACTGGTCATCGTCGTTGCTGCTTTCCGATCCAGTACGGGCAGTTGATGCCTCAAGATCAGTGCTTGATTCGTCGTCAAAGGCTTGTGGATTTCTCGATGCAAGAGTTGGATAAGTTTTGTCCTCGTTAATCTCGGACCATCCAAGGGGAACCAACTCCTTTTGGGTCTTAAAGTAATGGAGCTGGAACATATTTTGTAAGTCTGCCGGGAGATATGATCCAGGTTTCATGAAACTGGGAGGGCGCTTGTTGAATTTACTACGACAATTATGAGCAAAACAAATAGAACAAGAGGGGTACAGCTTACAAGATCCCTTCTGATGGTTGAGAAACATCACTCTCAATTGAAGGGTGAGTCCCATTCGGTTCCTTCATCATCACATCAACAAGTCCGTCTTCGCCGTCAATGGAAGTGGCAATGACTTTGACTTCACCGGAGGAATCAGATCCATTCGTAAGTACAAGATCAGGATCAACACTATCCGTAGTACTTGGATCTGTCTCTTCGTCGGACTCAGTGAACAAAACTGATGTACTCAGAGTCGCCGCTTTCTGGAGAATCTTTCGCTGAATTAGATCCTCGCTTCGGGCCTAAATTCAAATCAGTATTTCACGCAAAATATATTCTTTTAAACGAACCTCTTCTGGAGTCAACACTATGTAATGAGGAACAGGGAAAAGAGCCAAGCGGCTTTTGTTGAATCGATTGTATTCGGCGCGGTGACGCCAGAAGACAGGTACGAGCAGCTTCTCTGCTAGAGGATCATCCCATCTTGGTATTTCTTCTTCCTCTGAGTCATGGAAACTAAGCATCGACTTAATTTTTTGTTTCTTCTGCTTGGCAACTGGCCAGTTTGTTGGCTTGTCGTCAAGCTCGAAGACTAAGATCTTATCAGAGGAACCAATCTCGGTAACCGCGTCGAAATTGTCAAAAGTCTTGTATATTTTGGATTTGAACTCTTCCCCGACAAATAGTTTCCCGACCTCAACCCCAGTCTTTTTGCTGATGTACTCCTTCATAGTCGAGATGGATGCTTGCTTGTCTATGTCAACTGATATCAAGATGGGTTTGTCGTTGAGAGGTAAGAAGTAGATGTCGTGTTGCCAATTGTTCTCGATTGGCAGCTGTAAGGTCAGGTTGTTAAAGGGGTCGAAGGTAATGCTGATCTTAGAACAGACTGGACAGACAAGCGTTGACTTGTACATTCCAGTAAAGAGATCTGCAATAACGGAATCATCGCGTTTCTTAGTGATGTCCCATACCTTAGCAGCCATCTCCCGGATTGCGTCCGGATTGTTGACCATCTCATCTGTCGAGTCAGGTTTCTCAATGTACGGCTTTTTCTTGACACGACTCAAATCTTCCTGAAGTCCGTCAAGAAGAAAACCGAGAAATTCTTGCGAATCCTGTTGGCCGTAACCAGAGAACGATGGGGCGTATTTACCGATTGTGTTCTTGAAATTTCGTGGTGCCACAGAGATTGGCACAGGTTCTCTGTAGATTTCCTTCAATAATCTCTGATATGAGAGCGCGACCTCGCCGTTGTTGCCAAGTGGATTCTCCGTGTTCAATTCTTCTTCGTCTTGGCCGGTCAAAAAGTATTTCGTCAATTCTTCGACGCTTCGAACACATTGAAGAGCTGAATTCATGTAACACGTATTACCCAGATTGCTGAGACCGACAGTTCCAAGAGCGCGACCACCTTGCTTTGAGCGTCCACGTAGATTGTAACCTGAAGGCGCTGGGCTGTTACGCCCACTGTTGGCTTGACTAGCTGATAGGCTAGATAGTCCACGAGTACCAGAGGTTGTTGTTTTCGAACTCTTTGACACATAGTTTGAGACGTAATTGTCGGTACCAGCAGTGATTTGCTCATCGAGAACTATTGCTTGATCGTCGCCCAAACCCATCAGTTGGAGGTCGCTATGGCCATTGTAATTGGCATTGTTGGAGTGATCATCTGATTCCACCAACTCCCTCCCGTCGCCTCGCTTGAGTTCTAGGAATGAAGTGACATCTAATAAAAGTTCTGTCCACGAGTCTTGAGGTTCACGTGAAGCTACCGTGATACCAGGAGTAGGGGAAGATGGTCTTGACGATGGTGGGGTAGATGTGTTGATGACCGGAGCATTCGGCTCAGCAGCGGGCTGCTTTCTCGGGACTCTCCATACTCGTACCTTTCTATCCATTGGTACACCAGCCTCTCTTTTGATCTTTTTCAAAAAATCAACGTATCGTTCCGACCTGCTAAATACAAAGACTGGAGCTTCAGGTTTCTTGACTTTGTATATCTGTTGAAGAAGGTTGTTATCTGAGGACCATAGGCGATGAATTTTGAAGATTGGTGGGTGAAATTCGTAGACAACATTCGGAATGCCATTTTTGTCGTGGTTGGTATTATGTGCATGCCGAATTATAGGCAAAGTACCGGGCATTAACCCATACCATTCCATCACGAGCTTCCAGGCATCCTCAGAGAATAATTGGAAAGATTCCACGTTCAAGCCGTGCTTGAGCTGCACATGTTGTTTGCCTTCGCAATCCGTGATGATTTGTTGGATGATATCCGAGTTGTCTACTGGTCCAATTTCTCCTTGGGGCTCTTCCTTGCTGTGTTCTCGGGCTTCTGAACCTCGAGCTATGACACGACTCAACCACAGTTTCGATACCAAATACACCTGATCGCCATCCTGAAGCTGTGCCTGTGCGGCTGCTTCGCAGAGTGATGTGACCGTTTTAATCTGCGTATCGATGGGTGGAATATCTGTACCAAAAAAAATTAACAATGGGAACGAGAAATGTATCATGAGGTGGGGGCAACAAACCAGTTTCGGGCTTTGGAGAAGCAGGCTTTTCGGCTCTGACATCCATTGTTTCTGCCTCGGGCTCCTCCCTCAGCATATCTACAGAGAGTGCCCGCCTCGAACGAGTTGATTGTGTAGCGGCATTCGCAGGGTCAGATGGAGGAACTTCTATCATATCAACATCCTGGCCGGGTGGCACTTCGGCCTCTAGATCTGACGCTCGTCTCTTCAGTGGCGACGATGACCTTTGAGGAAGATCTGCTGCACCTCCCATAATAGCCCTATGCGAAAAAGGAAGTAACGGAGACTGACTCCCGGTGTCCTGTTCAGCTTGTGTACAAAAACCTCTAAGTTCAGATCCTGACGGATCTCCAGACCTCTCGCCTTCTATGGTCAAGCCCGCGTAGGCTGCACTGGGTGAGCTTGCCGCCGAAGAAATGTAATCGAGTGCGGATAGTGATGAGGAATTCTGTAGATGTGGAGGAATGTTAGGAGGAAAGGTTGAATCCGGAAGGCTGTCGTTGGTGGGGATTTCGAAACGCGGCAAATCGCTTGGTGATTGTGATTCGCGATCCTCCACAGAGTTCAGCGGAATGTCGTGACTATTGTCGGAATCCTGGCCTTTTGTATGCTGAGGGGAGAGCTTTCTTTTCTTTGTGGAAGACGTCGTGAATGTGAGCTGCCTTTGCAGCTCTGTGGTCGCCTTGGGGAGCAATGTAGCGAGAAAGGACTGGAAGTTTCCTTGTCAGAATTATTGCGAGGCTGCAGGAACTGACAGACCGCTTTGGATTACGACTTGATAGAAGAATGCTGCAACATCGAGGTCGAATTGAGTAGATGACTTATTTGTTATAGGAGGATCTTTGTGCTGAAGGTCAGGATTTCGAAAGCCAATGTAGCTTTTTCCCGTTGCCGCTCTCGCTAGGTGTGCTTCGTGGGTCCTCACAGGCCGCGCGATGACTTCAATTAAAGGGAAGAGTCGCCGACGACGATATTGCCACTAAGGACGATGAGAAATCGATCGAAAGGTTGAGAAATGAAGTTTGGCAACAGAATTATTATGGTTGACGGCGTTGAATGTGGAGTAATCACGGAGCGTTTCGATAGATGCAGGATGCGTTTTGCGCACAGCTTTGATTCACAGGCAGCCTCATGCGTATGCTGCGGCTGACGTGAATTGGATGGGGTCCATAAATTTCTGAGTGGTCTCAACTCTAAACTCATTTCTTTCTTCTGTAATCTGAAAGGATTCTCTTCCACTTTTTCAATATCCCTTCTTTCGTTGACGCAGGATCTCAAATAAAGTAATGCCAATCAGGGCTGGCATCTCGGATCGCGAGGCTGAGGAAAGCGCATGGTTAGATGATTCCGTCTAAACAAGGAATAATCATACCTGATGGAGTTTTAGATGAACGTGAGAGTATTCATTCTATTTTCTCTTGGGCTTCTTTTCACTACGCTCGCTTCCAAATATAACTATCTTTTCCATCAGTCAATCATTAAATGAGATGGAACCATTATGCCGTAGTTGAACAGAAACTTATATCTGGTCTCGATGAGAGCTCATTACCCCCTCCGAATTCTTATATTACGGCATTATTTCTGAGTTATGCAATCAAATTCCTTCGAAGCAGAATAGAGTTGCAAAGATTAGACCTAAGCAGGAGGTTCTTGCCCAAAAATTAGATCATCTCTTTGTAGGGAATCTGTGTTGTCTTCATTCCAACTTGTATCACAAGGCTGCAAATGGATATCTCTTTAGAGCATTTCTAATAGTATTTATCAGCCTTCCCTTATGATGATTGGAAACATTTTGCCGCCACGCCTGAAAACTTCTGGCAAATTGGCCTCGCAATCTTTCACGGTTCTACTTGACATGGGGCCCAAAACTCAGGGATCAATCAACCTCTGAGATCCTATCTCACCCTATCATATAATTGCATCTATGTTTCGCTCATTCGGAGCAACACTATTAGAAATCGTTGCCTTCTAGATCCTAGCCCACGCTAATATGTGATTACATCTATTTCATTCATTCGGTACAACAGTATAGGAAATTTTAGTCATCCCCTTACTCCTCTTAATCTTTCCCACCATTATCTTTCCAACCCCACTGCTATCCTCAACATGCGTACCACCGCATGGGTATGCCCCAGCTCCCACAATCTCAACTGCTCTCGCCTTCTCTCCCTCCGGTATCTCAAATCCCTCCAAAACAGCAGCACACTTCTCCTTCAACTCATCCATATCCCACCAATGCAATTTTACAGGTAACTTTTGCTTAACCAACTCATCAGTCTGCGCTTGGATAGCATCCTTATGCTTCCCATCAATGAACCCCTTGAATTCCACATACGCAGCATCAGGATAGTGCTGGGCTTTCGTATCCACCACGTCTGGTATCAGGTCTGGTAATTGTCCGACCGCAAGACCGAGGATATGGCCAGCTGTATGGATTCTTGAATACAAAAGTCGCTTCTGTCCGTCGATTTCTTGCTTCACTTCCTCTCCTGGAAAGAATGTGGAATCTGGAGAGGCGAAGGTCCCGAAATGTAAAGTTCGTTTCCCCTTTGCGTTACGCACGATGAGGACGTTGAAGAGGGTTTTAGTTGTAAGTGATGTTAAGGTGCCAACATCCGTAGGTTGACCACCTCCTTGAGGGTAAAAGATTGTTTCTTCGGTGACGAGCACATGAACTGATGGGAAAGTTGAAGGGTCTAATTTGAAAAGTGCTTGCTCTTCGCTAGGAAGACTTGAGATAGGCTGAATGGATACAATATTTGTATGGAACGAACGAAGATGACCCTCATATTGGTAGACTGGCTTGGTGCCTTTGAAGTTATCCTATGAATATGTCAGCCACATTATTTATGAATTACGAGTCGACACAACTACCATGATTTTATATGAAATATGATATTGAAAGAAATCTATACAAAATGGCTTAACGCATAGCAAAAATAAAAAATAAAAAGACAGATCCGACGAACGCCTCAGAAGTTCCTTCCGCGATGGTTGCTTGCGCCCTTGGCGTTACATGCAGCTAGGTTTTCTCCAGAGTGTTCAACACGTGACCGTGTCACTACCTATCCCAATAAGGCATGAAGTCACATTCACTTCTTTTCACGGACACAGTACCGCGAATCTACGGCAAGTGGAGGGGTGAAGCGGACGTGTGCGAACCGCTTGCCTTTCAGTGTTTCATCAATCACATTCCGCCAATTTCCTAAATTCGGTCAAGTACTGATGCAAGGTCAGTCCTCCTCACATTCAACAAGGATCGTCTCGTCATTGTTCTCAAATCTATCCTGGCTTTTGAACTCCGTCATTTCATGAGGCTTCACCACAGAGCTTCGTTCTGGGCTCTCAACCCTGTTGCAGAGCCCAGTGTCCAGGTGCGTCGAATACCGAATGTCATTTGACTAGTGCAAAACATATGCCGGTACTGCGATATCCTCAGTTATAGGGTATTTGAGAAATCCAACGAAACCCATGAAACCCAACAATCAAGAAAATCGTATCGTCTATGTCGTCATCAAGTTCTGTTGTGTGAGTCCTGTTTGAAAGGGCGCGCAGAGGGCCTTCAATTCACGGCTGTGTTTTGTTTGCCTGCACAGCCTCGTTCTGCATCAAAAGTCAACGTCCCCTAGCATGACAGTTACTAGTACCCGGCAAGTCCGCCACATCAGTCTTACAGGCAGTTGCTGTCGAATTAGTCGTTCCAATTCATTCCCGATCAGGTCGCCGGGTATGCAGTAAGCGTTCACTATGAAAGCTGAGCGTGGTCTTGTGAGTCAGTTCGGTGGTTTGCTTCTAGGCTTTCTTTTTGCCTAACCAGGGGACATGATATAAAATCGAGATTTATCTCTGGTGTGACAACAATCTTTTCTGCATCTGTGTTTTCAAACATCGCACAAGCATTTGCACAACGTCAAGTGCAAAAGTTATTTTCTACGAGACTTTCCGTCAACTCCCTCGGATTTTGAATCTCTATATACACTCTTCTCGCCATATATTCTCTTCTCTTCCTGTATTTTATTTCTCTTTCCGAAATCATGAATCGTTCTTACAACGGTCATATCCAGACGCCTATCATGGCATCTAATCCAGAATTTCCCGATCCTTCGAAGATGAATCCACAACTCGCAATCCTCGACGCTTTTATCCCTGGGTTTTCTCTATTCTCTTCAGCTTTGTACAAATACACCAAGATCGATCTTTCTCTCTACATTCCTGCGTTCCTCGTCCTCGGTATTGTAATCTTCGCCTGGCGGTATATCAGCATATGGCTGGGGGAATTTATAGATCAAAATCTCATGTCGACTGCCGATGTTCGAATCGATGATGAAATTTATAACATGCTCATGTCCTGGATTGCAAACCAACAGTTTGCCAAGAAGTCTCGCCGCTTCGTCGCTAACACCAACTTGAACTCCAGAATGTGGTGGTTATTCCGAGACGATGGCGATGACAACGATGACGAGGATGAAAGCACCAACCTACGTGACAAACTCAAGGGCAAGAATAAGAAAGTACAATTCACACCTTCCTTCGGAACACATTACTTCTGGTACAAAGGCCGACCTATGATATTTCGTCGAACTGAAGACACAAGGCAAACCGGATATGGACCTATTTCTGAGAGAGAAAACATCTCTGTTTCTAGCTTCGGCAGAAATCCAGAATTGCTCAAGGAGCTTCTCGACGAATGTCGTACTGCCTTCTCCAAGAATGATGAGAACCGAACTGTCATATACCGTGGAGGGTTGAAGCCTGGAAGCAGTGAGCCCACTTGGACTCGTTGCGTATCCCGTGTATCGAGACCTTTCTCCACAGTCGTTCTCGACGAGCAAGTCAAACAGAGCTTACTCGACGACATGAGCGACTACCTCAACCCATTAACCAAACGATGGTATTGGAACCGCGGGATCCCGTACAGAAGGGGTTACCTTCTCTATGGGCCTCCAGGGACGGGGAAAAGTAGCTTAAGCTTTGCTATCGCCGGCTACTTCAAACTAAAAATCTACATCGTCAGCCTCAACTCCATGGCCATGAATGAAGAGAACCTCGGAACTCTCTTCGCCGAACTCCCAAAACAATGCGTTGTCTTACTCGAAGACATCGACACCGCAGGCCTAACACACACTCGTGATAAACCCGAAGAACCACCTAAACTTCTGATTCCCGTGGTCCCTGGCACAACAACCAATACCCCAACGCTAAACAATAATGGTGGCCGTATCTCCCTCTCCGCGTTGCTTAATATCATCGACGGTGTCGCTGCTACCGAAGGTCGGATTTTGATCATGACGACCAATCACCTCGATAAATTGGACGATGCGCTCATCCGCCCCGGTCGTGTCGACATGACCGTCAAATTTGACCTCGCCAACACACAAATGATAACCACCATTTTCCGCGGCATATTCGCCACCCTTGAAGGGGATGTCCCAAAAACCAAAGCCCCCATTCCCCCTATCCACTCCCCAAAAACCAGAGCCAAGTCTCTCGAACTCTCCAAAGCCGAAGCAGCCAGAATTCTAGATGAGGAGAAGGAGGCGGAAAGGTTAGAGGAGAACAGGGTGGCTGAGGAAACCAGGATTCAAGGGCTAGCGGAAAAGTTCGCGGACGCGATACCAGGGATGAAGTTCAGTCCTGCAGAGATACAGGGGTATCTTTTGAAACACAAGCGGGAGCCGGACACGGCGGTTAGGGAGGCGGGGGAGTGGGTCAGGGTTATGGAGGTTGAGAGGAGGAGGAAGAAGGAGAGGGAGATTAGGGAGAAGGCTGAGAAGGAGAAGGAAGGGAAGGGGGAGGCGGATCCGGCAACGCCTACTGTTAATGTAGTGAAGAAGGAGGATGAGTGATGCTGTATATGATACCCCGTTATAACTGAAGATTTTAGAGTCTGCTGGAATACGAGAATATACCTTTTTTTCTAGACGTATTGAAGCTGCCAGCATATCTCTAATTGGTGTTTATATTTAGATAAGAGATTATTTCTTATGAATATAACACACAACAGGGTGTAGTAAACGGTATTTGCTTAGGATCAAATTGTGTATCGAAGCGGTTTCACGGTTTGGCGATAAAAAATCCTCAAGTGGGTATCGAAAGCCTTCCCATCGTTCTTAAAAACGGAATAGGCAAGTTGAAAGCAAACTGAGTTGAAATCTATCTAATTACCTCTAATAAAGTCTATAATCTAATGATCTAGCCATCTATCCTGTCTAATAATCCTACAACCTCGCTCTAAACTGGTTATTCTCCTCCTTCAACTTTCCCGCCTCACTAACATCCACCTTATCATCCGTACTCTTTGCCGGGCTCCCTGCCATCTGCTTCTTCTTGGGCGCAGAATGATACCCCCCCTTTTCATTATCTGCATTCGTAATCTTGCCCTCTCCATCCCGCTCAATCCCCAACTCAACCAACTTCTCGAACACCTTCGTGAAATCCTCGAAAAACTTGTCCTTGTCCCGAGCATATAGTTCTACGTATGGTCTAAAGGCCTTATCCTGCGTCAACGCAATATCAGTCGGTAACATCATCAGCTCTGTCTCCGAATCCTCATCGTAATTAACAAATTGCTCTACCCCGTTTGGCAACTTTTTCTTCTTCCATTGCAGCGAGAGAAGTAACCTGAAATACTGATTCGAAAACCGCGTAGGACTATTTACCCACGCCCCCTCAAACCCAGACCTATCAGAATGGCACCTTCCCAAATTATGCGCCCCAGACAACGCCACGATCTCCTGGTCACTAAAGCCCATCCGATAGAAAATCCACCGTATGTGATCTGATCCTTGCGCTCCATCTGGAAGTCGTCCTCGAGGAGGAAGTTTGCTATCGTCGACGTAATCTGTGCGTCCTCCTTTCCAAGGGATTTGGGGGCCCCCCATTTCTTTGATGGCAACGACACCCGCGAGTGTCCAGAGGTCCGCGTACGTAATCCAAGAATGAGCCGCTTTGACGGGCTCGAGGAAGACGCGGGCGTGTTGGAGACCGGCGTTGGCGGGGTCGCCGCCTTCAGCTTCATAGCGCATTCCCGCGCCGTTGGAACCACCGGTGTCTGTTTCTGCGTCGTAGGTTCCGGAGGAGTGCCTGTGATGGGATCAGAAGGAGTACCATGTAGGTGGCGATAGCCATAGAAATGAAGCTTTGAAGTAGTAGTAATAGAGCTAAATGATGTAAAACAAATGGAATTAGAGAATATGAAGAGAGCGTACCAAGCTAATCGTACGAGAACTGGACCAGCACTTCCATCATCATATTCAGGCTGATGTATAAGCTTCTCAATATCCTTGCGGACAGCCTCAAAGTTACCTTTTTGGCTCATCTTGTCTATCCCAAGAACAAAGGAAATTTAATAATAATAAAATCCGTCTAAAAACCCTTCTAATTCTATGAAAAGAGAGGAAAAGAAAAAAGCAAGCGATTAAGAAGGCGAATCTACATATGGCCGAGAAAAAAATAAACGGAAGTGGAAATATGAAAGGCCAGGCCGAGGCTTGGCATCTACTCATCGAGCGTTTGCTCTATTACGGCGCGTGTGAGATAAAGCGGATGGGATTTCTGCGTGAGATTTGGTGGGTCTTTCGATGATTCATGATGCGATAAGCTTGTGATGTTGACGATAAAGGAGAAATTTTGGAAATGAGCTAAAAGGGGAAATGCCGAGGCTGATCAAGCGAGATAGTTTCATCTGATAAGATAGCCAGATCATCGATGCAGCACCGAATGAAAATGGCTAGGTAAACTTGTTCATAGGATTGTAATGGTAGGTTTTCTTGCAATGTCCTGCCGCGAAGTGATCATCACTATGGTAGATGTGCTGGTTATCAAGCAGGATTCTGCCCTGAAGTCTTTGTACAACATTATTCCTGAATTCTTTGTCGGCGTATCTTTGGAATGAGAAAATCATCTATTTCGGGGGTTCTAGAAGACATTGGAGCATTCCCCTGATTCCAGCAGCGAGAATATCTCGAGACCTTCACGGGTATTTTGCAGACAGTGGTCGGCCTAACATCGCAGCAACATAAGCGTATAGGATATCCTGAGCTAATCGTCGAGGCACACCAGGCTCACGACAATGTGTTGTCAAGCAATGACGAGTTGCATCGTTGTGTTTCGAGGACACCTTTTCAACATGGTGAATAGGCAACCAGTTCAAACCCACCAAAACGTTCTGTGAAATAGGTGGGTTGCAAAGACAAAGCGCTCGTTCAAGGTCGGTTCAAAATACGTTCCACCATGTTGCCGCACAAATTTACAACGTGTGGCCACCGCACGCCCATCAGCATCCAAAAGAAGCAAAACTGCGTGAGGTACAAGGATGCCGTGAGCTTATATTGATTCGCCAAAAAATGTAAAACACACCACGCTCACAGAGACGGGGCAACGAAACAACGAGGTCAGCATGTGGATCTTGACCGATTCGTCCTCCTTACTTTGACAACTCTAATATCTCGCGGTCATCCCCAGACACTTTTCATGCAAGAGTGCGCTCTGCAGCGAATCGGCCAGCAACAAGCATCAAGCGATCATGGTCCTCCAAAGTTCGTGACCGGGGTAAAAATGCACGTCTACACCTCAGACACGCCTCCAAAGTGCGTAACCAGGATAAAAACGCACGTCTACAGACGCTAAATTAATCCGAGAATGCCTTGCGGAACGCCACAATGATCACCGCTGCGATACCAGTGAAGCACCATCTGACGGCGCCTTGAAAGCTGCTGGATGGGAAAGGAAAATGGAGCTTTTTGGTCAGCATGGCAGGATCCTGAGTATATCTCCATTGTCCCAAGGTCGTATCAGGGAAGGGTTGATTTTGAGTAGTAGTGATCGACATGAGGTCCTTCAAAGTTGCGAACCATCATATCGGTCACAAATCGGCAGCTCTTGTGGCGGTCGTATTGCGGGCTCGTTATCTAGACCGTCTGCGTAAAGCGGAGATCAGGCATCTTCCTTTCTGTCGTTCCCCGCTCCTGGGGGTAGTGTTTTGCTTGGGAGGTCCAGCATTGGGCATCAGACAAAAAAAGGCAACTAGACATGAGAGGACTTGCATAATGTGTCTAGCCATTAAGCGCTTCATGATTAAGCCATATATAATCTGGTTTCCAGGGTTGGTTTGGTTTCGTAAAAGATTTAATCAAAAAGCGGCGTGTGAGACATGGCTGGGGGCTGTGGAAGTTAAAGCGCGGGATAAGCAGTGGCTCTCTCCATGGCAAAGGCAAATTGTTCGTCCGCCAATGTTGCAAACCACCCCTACCCCTACTTATCGCTCATCCCCAGAAATCTCCTTTCCCGCATATATAAGCTCGATCGCAGAATCGTCTGAAGTCGTGATGATGGCCTCAATCAATCTTCATCGGTCTGATCATTCGTCCGCACCCGCAAAGTTAATCCTATTTCTACCAAGCAATTTCAAAGCAGTCCAAGGCTCCTGTTCAACTCCGAGAAGACCATGTGTGAGCAACATCCACTCCATCTTCTGTTGCTTCCCCGTTCTGATCTTTCTCAGTGTCCGTCAGCGATATCATCTCCCTGAGCTTTGGCCTCGCTGCCAGTCTCTTGGCACTTATTGCCATCTATGTGACGCGTAGGCAGACAATTGTATCCCAAGGTCAGTACTTGACAGCCATTGTAGCTATGTCGCAAGAGCAACATGGCTTTGCAAAAGCAACAATTCTACGTTCACTGGATCCAACCCCAGCGGCCGAACCATCCCTCACATATCCAAATGCTCAGCAGGGTCGCGTGCGATCTTGCAATATGGGAAGGGGCGCATATGATACAACAGGGATGCCGAAGCCTGCACCACACCTCCTTGATTCTATTCATATATTAGTCAGACTGTTTATAGCCGACGACTTTATTCTCTCAATGGCTGCGTTCAAAAAATGCTCGTATCATTACCAACAGTTCTTTGAAGATCGTTCTACGACGCCTAGGCGATCCTAATGTCCTTCTATTATTTAATGTCACACTTGTTTTCAGGTTCCACATTTCTCGCCACTGCCTCACATCGGCTTATCTCATATGTTTCTCGATTTTCTGCAATATGTTGTCGGTGTTTCAACTGCTAACGTCTTGCAACACAGATCTCGAGATGGGCCTCAGGAACTCATCAGCAGCGACCAATTTGCTCCAAGATGATCAGAATGCTACTCCCGGCCACAGTCCTGCTATAACAGCACCTACTCAGCAAGTTCATCAAGCGGTTGGTGATGTTCTGGAAGCTATTTCTAGACTCCTTCATAGTGAACATCGATGATCAGGACCATTGCATCGATTCGTGGATTCCGCCATACGAAAGACACGTATTTCA
>Ga0182030_10004680_pt1 | contig 29206 bp, 29 predicted proteins | sample 812S3MmetaG_FD_121299 | JGI IMG/M metagenome (GOLD analysis project Ga0182030, IMG submission 121299) | Permafrost microbial communities from Stordalen Mire, Sweden - 812S3M metaG (Illumina Assembly) | ecosystem: Environmental > Terrestrial > Soil > Wetlands > Permafrost | place: Sweden...
ATGCCCTGGTGAACAGCGGAGATGGACCCATTGGACCTTTTTCAAATACCCAATATTTATCATCTGCACTAGCACGCTTACATTCAATGAAAAAACAGACTAGCTTATTTTCTGCCAAGTTGTTAGATGCAACTATGTCGCATTCCCCTTCAATAAAACCTCCAGCATCTGGAATCGTATATGTTACCTCTCTTTTAACTCCGTATTTAGCTTCCTCCTTCAAGAAATTAGATACGTAACTCTCTAGGAAGATACCTGTGCTATTCAGGTTTCGTTTTATATTATCGATTTTATCTTTATCAATCGTAGCCATATTGAGCCAATCATAGGACAAATAATACTCTATAACAAGAGTCATTAGTCGTTCAGAACGTGTAGTGCTATTCTAATGAATTATTTATTAAGTAACGATATATAAGTATCCTAAGAGACAGATTCGGGACTCCTGAATGAAACTAGAATTTTATTTTTATCGTATATAGCCACCCTTGTTATAATAGAAGTAGTAATGAAGACTAAATTAACACCAAAACAAGATGTATTTGTTAGGGAGTACGGTAAAAATTCTAATGCAACAAAAGCCGCTATTAAAGCTGGCTACTCACCACATACAGCTAGACAACAAGGCTCTAGATTGTTGACAAATGTTAACATACAACAGAGGTTAGAGGGGCTAGGGCTTGTGGGTCTATATACACTTGAGGATGTTGCTAAAAATGGAAAGGTTGAAATAGCTAGAGTCTATGCCGCTAAGACCTTAGTAGAAATGGTCTACGGTAAACCAAAGAACAATCAGTTTACGGAACCAGGCAATATAAAAATTGTGATTAATAAATTGGGCTAAGGGTTAGGAAGAGTAGGATATGCGATATATTGAAAATCAACAGCACAGCCAGGTATTGCATTTACTGCAGATAGATAAGCACTATAGTCCTGACTTAGTGATGCATTAGATGTACCATAGACTTGATTTTCTTCCTCTACTTCTAGGCTGATAGGTAAGCCCTGGCTTTTAATATTATCAAGAGCTGAATTAGTAGCGTTATCTACTTCTCCTGAAGCATTATCATATGCAAATTGGGCATTAGCACACTCTGCGTTAAGACTTGAGTTATTTTCTGAAGTCTGGGGAACAGGAGTTGGAGTTACTGATTGAGTAGGAGTAGGTGCTGGAGTTGTTGTTTTAGGCGTATTACAACTACCTAGACAAAAACCTGAGCTTGTTGAACCTGATTTTGGTTCGGTAGATGTTACATGTTTAGGCTTTGTCGTTGTATGAGACAAATATAGCCCAGATGCACCAGTCACTACACCTAAAAGTATTACAGTTAAGATTATTGCTGATTTAAAGATCTGCTCATTATTTTTATAGATCTTATGGAATCTAACGATATATTTATTCAAAATCAACTTTCCGCTGGCTGTTTCTGAGAACTTAAAAAGCCCGCAACCAGCGAGACTTGCGTCCCCATAGATCTTTCGACCTAAGACAATCGTGAAATGGCTCTGGCTACGAGCTTAAGATTCACGATTGTTTTTTAAACCATGCCATTTTACTGGTTTAGGTCTGTAACGCATTCAGCGTTAGAATGAGTATACACCTAGATATTATGAAAATTCCAGATAATAGATCTTACCCATTATGTGACTACAGAACAGACCGTGAGTGGCATATTTACTACGTTTTTAATGATCCTGATTTTATTCAGGATTATGATGCAGTTTTTTATGATGCAAAATTAAAAAAACAGAGAGAATTATCACAAATAGATAATGATAAAATTGAACATATAGCCAAGAAGTACTTTCTAGAGTCGGATGATATCTTATATTACTACCGTGGCATAAGTAAGAATGGTGGTGGAATATCTAGGATCGGAGGATGGATACAGTACAATCCTAAAACTAACAGATTTAATTACGATGTTTCTCCTGAGATTACACAAGAAGGTATTGTGGATCTTTGGAAAAAACAAAAAACTTTAATAGTAAATCAAACAGGCCACAAGGATACGAAAAGAAAGTCACCAGAATATCCTGGGTTAATATACTCAATTTTTAAGCTTACTAAAGATCATACATACAAGGAAATATTTGATATGTACAAAAATAAACAGTTACCTTTTTATGACCTTGCAAATACTCAGCTTCATACAAAGGATGACCTGAAGAGGTATTATAATAAACATAGACCAGATTTATAAGATGAACGTTTAAGGATTTGTTTAAACGGGTCTTACAAGGCATTTCTTATATAGCACAATTGGGAAATGCAACCAATTGAAGAAATATTAAATAAACACCAACTGCGAAATGACAGTTCGAGTTTAAATAAAACTTTTGTTAATCAGCTCTCAATTGACGTTGTTGATAAGTTAGCTGAAGAGCTAGTGACTGAATACAACAACTCACCTTATAGACGTTGGTATTGTGGTGTTATCTATGACTTTGGCCCTGCCCAGGTTCACGAATGGCGGGTGAAGGCTAGTGAGGGCAATCAGCCAGCTAAATTATTCAGTAAATACGTAAAAAATTCTCGGACACATAGAGGCTCTCAGAGGTCGTTTCATGGACAGCCTAAGTAATTACCCTTCCAAGCCCCAATTAACCGTCAGAGAGGCTAGAGAGATACTTGGAACCACATCTAAAGGGCTATCCGATACTGCAATCGAACGATTAATAGCACAAGTCGATATATTGACAGATATTGTAGTTTCCAGAATCAATGATTCCATATACCAGAGTGCTATTGAAATTACGACTAACGAGGTAGATAATAATGGCTGATATGCAAAAAGCAGTAATATATACACGAGTATCTACTGATGAACAAGCTAAGAATGGCTTAAGTTTAAAAGGTCAAGAAGATGCTGCTCGAGACTATTGTAGCCGAGAAGGTCTTGAAGTTGCAGGTGTATTTTGTGATGCTGGTGAGTCAGCTAAAACAGCTAATAGGCCACAGCTAATAGCATCGATTGCTTATTGCACCGAACATTATAAGGATATTGATTATTATGTAGTTTGGAAAATGGATAGACTTGCCAGACAAGCTTACGATACCGCCATGATTGATGCTAGTTTACAAAAGCTAGGTATTCAACTGCGTTCAGTTACAGAACCAATTACTGACTCCCCTATTGGTAGTCTAACGAAAACTATGCTGGCGGGCTTTGCACAGTTTGATAATGATGTTAGAGCAGAGAGAAGTACAAGTGGACTTAAACGAAGAATAGAAGAAGGTGGCTGGCCACATCTTGCACCGTTAGGCTACACTAATTTCACCGACTCACTTAAGCGTCCAACAATTAGACAAAATGAACAAGCACCCATTATAACTAAATGGTTAAGAGAATACCTCAAAGGTGGCTATTCACAACGAGACATGAATCAACTTGCTTGGGATATGGGTATTCACTCTAGATTAAACAAACGATTATCTTACCAACAAACTTGTAACATGCTACGTAATCCAATATATGCTGGTTTGGTGTTTTCGACTATGATTGAAACACCTGTAAATGGTTTACACGAAGGTTTAATAAGCCTTTCAGAACATGAAGAGATTCTCGATAAACTAGATAATCGTAAAAGGTCTGATAATTCTATAGTAGCTGATAATGAATGGCCATTAAGAGGTGGTTTTGTTAAGTGTATTGAATGTGGTGAAAGCATTACAGGAAGCTCTCCAAAAGGTAGAACTAAAAATTATCCTATATACCACTGCCCGAAATGTCGATCTAGAATTGTTAATCACAGAGTAAGTGTTCCAAGGGATAAATTGAATGCAAAATTCGTTGATTTATTACAGTCTATAACACCCTCTGAAGCTACACTTAAACTATTCCGATCACAGGTAGTTAAGAAATGGCAAAACAACCATTTAGAACAACTTAAACAACAAAAAGTACTCCAACAAAACCTCAGTAAACTAAGAGACAGAAAACAACGAACAGTAACATTGTATATAGATGGTAACCTGACTGAACAAGAGAAGACCGAGCAAACAATCTTAATTAATTCAGAGATACTTAGAACCGAATCAAAACTTAACGAAGCAAATGAAAATGTAATAAGCACTGATGTATTAATTGACTTCGGTATAAACATGATTAAGAACGCTGCAAAGCTATGGCGTATTGCTGGTGAAGTCGAACAGCAACGTCTTCAAACAGCTATATTTCCTGAAGGTTTGACCTATGATTTTATTAACGGATTTGGAACCGCTAAAACGAGTGATTTATATCAGTTAATAGGACGATTTGAGACTAATTTACACAAAAATAATGACTTGGTGGGGCTGGTTGGATTTGAACCAACGACCAATCGGTTATGAGCCGACTGCTCTAACCACTGAGCTACAGCCCCATCACTCTGAAAAATTATAACAGATTAATCTGTATTGAAGATATATAAACCACCTAAAACACTGGTCCGTCTATAATCTTTCCAATGTAGTCTCTGCAATTGACGTCAGAGCTTCGTGAAATTCTCTATCACCAGAAAAAGAAAGTGCTGGATGTCGCATCATACTTAAATATGGACCAACTAAATTAGTTTCAATAATCTGGCGTCTTTTTGAAGAGTTAACATCCGACAAATAGCTTTTAGCGACGACTGATTCGGTAAGAAGCTTGAAATCACCTAAAATCATTAACCTTGAATCATTATCAAAACCAAAATCTGGTAGGGAGATCCGCCTCAACTGTGTTAAGTCAACAATTCTGATTCCATGCGAATCAATCCCCATATTTTTAATTTGTGCATCTCGATGGACAAAACCTTGTGAATGCATTAATGCTAATATCTTGGCACAAGCTTGAAGTGCAGCAAATGGTTCGAAATGATCATTTAGCATGTCAGTACCATTCAATGCCCAATCAATATTGTCCAACGTCTTAACATCATCCTCAAATCGGGTTAGTAAAAAGATATTTGAAGAATCCTGGACCCAGAAACCAATTGGGTGAAATGACTCCATGTTTTTGTTCGCATTGATTAAGTCTAAAGCTACAAATTCATGAATTGCAGCTTTTCTAGCAAGAATATAAGGCTTGATTGCAATCGGTATAGTTCTAGATCTTCCATCTAGTCCAATATCAGTCGTAAGTTCAAGTTCACCGAAAAATACCTGTTGAGTTGAATCTTCCCTACCAATTCTCCAATCCGGCCTATTTGTAAACCTAGCCGATCTTAATGCATAATGATCCAGTTCTAGATCTTTCATGAATTCTGGTTTCAAAAAAAAGGTATCTGAGGTTTCTTGTATGGCATTTTTTAACTCTGGAATAGAAAACTCTTGTTTTATAGGCAGCAATGGTACCCCTTTAATGGGTCGGACTTCCGGATAAAAGTCTGGTAGTTCAAATTTGTTTTCAGATTTAAATGTTTCGCTCATAATGAGTTATATTGTTTTATCATATTTTGGATAATTTAGCAAATGTAAGAAAAGTCTGTTATAGATTTGGTGATTCCTGCCAGTCATTTAATACTAAAATCAAATCGGTGATGGTTTTTTGACTGACAACTTTTTCTCTTAAAGAGTTAGCGCCATTAAAATTATTGATATAAACTTTGGCGAATCTCTTCAAGGTACTAAAATTGCGTTCCTTATTTTGATAGGTTGCATTGAAAAGCTCAACCTGTTTTTTATATAAAGCGACTTTCTCGACACTTGATTTTACGGACCATTGGTTAGTATCGTCACTAAACGCGTAGGGGTTATCAAAAATTCCTCGTCCAATCATGATCCCATCTAACTTATACTTCTTAGCATATTCTAAGGCCTCTTGGCGGTTTTTTATGTCACCGTTTCCAATAATCTTGGTTTCAGGTGAAATCTTATCTCGCATGATTCGAATTTGGTTAATAACCTCCCAGTGAGCTGGTACTAAGCTCATTTCTTTTTTGGTTCGTCCGTGGATATATAAAGCGTCGAGTTTCTGATTTAATAGAAATTCATGCCAGCTTAGATCTATCTCATTAAAACCAAGTCGTGTCTTAACGCTAACCGGTAGTTTTCCTGCTGCTCCAGCTTTGGTTGCATCAATTATCTGCTTAGCAAGCTCTCGGTTATTAATAAGAGCTATGCAACAACCATTTTTAATGACTGCCTTGTCCGGACAACCCATATTAATATCAATTCCAGCAAACCCCATCTTAACTAAGTCTTGGGCTGTCTTTAGATAATTATCTGGCGTCATACCCCATATTTGAGCAATTATCGGGTTATCTGAGTCTGTTTTCCAAAGTTTATGAAGTAATTTGTCTCTCCCCGCGCTTTGTAATCCATCAACATTTACAAATTCCGTAAAGAATAGATCTGGTTTAGCGCACTCGCTTATAACCTGCCTGAAAACCACATCAGATACGTCATCGAGTGGCGCTAATACGGTAAAGGGTTTATTAAGTTGATTGTAGATGTTATTCATATTTAGATTTCAAAATAAAACGACACCTAAGATTAAACTTAGGTGCCATCTTAAAATTAAAGGGTAATTACTTACTCTTAAGTGTCAAGAAACCGTTTCGTGGGTTCTCGTTAACTGTCTTAGTAGCAGGAAGTGCGTCAAGACCTGTGTCTTTTCTTTCATCCTTACTAAAGTAATAGATAGTTTGTACTTTTCCACCACGAAGAGTTACATCCTTCGAGTTTAAGTAATATGTTACTCCCTTAGAATTTGTGTGCTTGTAAGCCATATTCTAACACCTTTCCCTCTCTTATAGTTTGTATTGGTAATATTACCATACTCTGTTAGGAATTATTTTGTCAATTATATTTTTAACAAAAACTTCGCTCAACAGATCATAGGTTAGTTCAAACTATATTTAAAAAAACAGCATCTATGTCTTGATGCAATCTTGCTTATGCATTACAATTAATTATAATCAAATTAATAGATGTGGGGAAAAAATGCCAATAGGAAACCAAGATATGCGACCTACTATGAACGAACAAGCACAACCAAACTTTGTCGGTCCTAGTCATCAGAACCATCAGGTAGCACCAAACAGGATGAAATCAAGAAGAATGAAATCATTAAACGTAAGATTTCTGACATCAACACTAGTCTTTTTAATTGGTGCTCTGATAATTTTAATCGTTTTTGCATTGCTATTTTATAAGACAACCAGTGAAAACAACTATGTTAATACCTCAGATTACCAGTCAGTAGATATAAATGTTAACGGTAGTACCGGTGGCCAGATTTACTTCGGTAAGATTGTTAGAATGAACTCAAGCTTTATAGTTATGGACAACGTCTTTTACCTCCAACCTGGTTCAACTTCCAACCAATACACACTAAATAGCCTAAGTTGTACCCTATATAATCCACAAGATCAGATTATTATTAATCGATCGCAACTTGCTTTCTGGGAGAATCTATCTTCAAAGAGCCAAGTCGTGGCGGATATTCAAAAATGGCAAACAGACAAACTACAGTGTAGTAAATCAACAGCTTCTACACCAACAGCTTCTACACCGGCTACTACAACTAAATAAAACTCTTAGCTAATAAATTTCTCAAAAACAAATATAGCTACAATAGCTATCAGTAAAGCTACACTAATTAAAATACTATAGCCTGCTAGATCTGGTGACCAGAGTGGTGAGATAAAATCAAACTCATAAAGTGCAGGAGCAACATAAGCCGAAGCCAGTGGCTGGGCTATGTAGTGCTGTTCTTCACAAGTTGCTAACTGTTTTAGCGAATTTTCATCTGCAGTTGCGTTAGGTTCAACACTGTTACAATATGCAACTGCCTGAGTATATAACTGAGTGTTTTGAGCAGTTATTTCACCCTGAGCTTGAGCTAGTAACCGTTGATAGGTATATTTAAGCTGAATCGGTGGATAAATTCCATCATTACTACTTGGTGAGGTATTCATATGATTATAGATAAAGCTTCTTAGCTTATTTAAGCCCGCACTAACATTGCCATCAGCTTTATCAATCGTCGTTAGTTGATTTTTTAGTTTTACCATCTCAAGATTATTTTGTCTTAGGCCGTATATCGATAAACAGGCAAAAAATATAAAAAGTACCACTAAGATTCTTAGATTAAATTTTTTAAAGAATTTATAAATTTCAGATTGGTTTTTGATGTTAGCCATATTGACTATTATATGTGCAGTTATTGATATTAGCTATTTTTTAGATCTCATTGATCAAAACCTTCGTGGTAGACTAAAACTATGAATATTTTCTTTTCAGGAATCGGTGGGGCTGGTATCAGCCCCCTTGCCTTAATTGCTCACCAAGCAGGATATAAAGTATCCGGATCAGATAAACAAGATTCAAGAACGATTGATTATTTGAAGAGCCACGGCATTACAGATATCCATATTGGTCAATCAGAAAATCAACTCGCTACAGTCCATAAAAATAATCCAATTGATTGGTTCGTCTACTCTTCTGCAATATCTCTAGAGCACACTGGATCAGAAGAATTAGATTTCTGTAACAGACATAGTATTAAGACCTCAAAACGCGATGAATTTATAAACCTCGTATTAACTCAAAAAAAGCTTAAATTAATTGCTGTAGCTGGAACTCATGGTAAATCAACAACTACGGCCATGATTATCTGGCTGTTTAAACAGTTTAACCTCCCTATTAGTTACTCTCTTGGTGCAAAAATCAGTTTTGGCGACATTGGGAGCTTTGATCATAAGAGCCAGTTCTTTGTCTACGAAGCTGATGAATTCGACCATAACTTTCTAAACTTCAAACCATACTACAGTGTTATAAGCGGTGTTAGCTGGGACCATCATGAAATCTTTAAAACTAGAGATGATTACAAACAAGCCTTTAGACAGTTTATAGATCAATCTGAATCTATTGTAATCCTGCCAGAGGATGCAGACTACTTAGGTTTTAGTCCAAACTCTAAACTTAAACTTGCAAATGAGAATAAAGCCTACGTTATCAAGCTTGTTGGACAATATAACAGACTAGATGGACTTCTAGCGGTTGAATCTTTCAAAGACATAACTGGGCTAGATTTTGATGACGTCGTATCTAAAATGAATGAGTTCCCTGGTCTAGAGCGAAGAATGGAAGAAATTGTACCTAACTTGTACAGCGACTACGCTCACACACCAGAGAAGATTAAAGCTGCGATGAACGTAGCTACTGAGATGGCAGTTGATAAAAACCAGCCAATTTATGTAATTTATGAACCGTTAACTAATAGACGTCAACATTACATTAAAAATGAATACGGTAGCGTATTTAATGCTGCTGAACATATTTATTGGATACCGAGTTACCTGGCTCGAGAAGACCCAGAATTACCGATTCTAGAGCCTAGTGAACTCATACAGTCACTTGATGACCCAACAATTGCCTCAGCTGCCAAAATGAATAAGTCACTACTAGAAACCATTAAAAAACACCTAGATGCTGGTGCGATGGTTGTCGCTCTGAACGGTGGCGGAGGCGGTGGTCTTGATGAATGGTTAAGACTAAACTTTAGTTCTAATTAAGGCGAAAGCCGGTTTATATCTCTAGGAAATAGTATCGCTTCCTTAATATTAGCTAGACCGATAACTTTTTCTACTAGCCTATCAATTCCTAGTCCACAACCACCATGGGCCGGTAGTCCATACTTAAACGCTGATACGTAAGCAGCAAAACCCTTGGCATTTGGATCAACACCAGCAGCTTTCATTTGCTCAATTAATTTATCATGACGGTGTTCTCGTTGTGGAACAGTTGCGATCTCGACTCCACGAAAAAGTAAGTCTGATGAACGAGCCGTTCCATCTTGGTTATCCATATGATAGAATTTCATTTTTTCTTTAGGTAGATTTGTTGCAAAAACTGCTTCACAACCGTCATGTTTTTTAGCATATTCACATATCCAACGTTCTTCATCTGGAAGTAAATCGAGTTCCTTAGTCGTATCGTTTCCAGTGTCTTTGGAATATAGTTCATGGATTTGACTCATTGAATAGTGTGGAAATTTCGGTTTTAGAGTTAGTTCTGGTGCGTTTAGGCTGTTTAACTCGTTCGGGAATTCTTTATAGATTTGAGTTACAACCTCAAATATAAGATCCTGGACCATATTTAAAACGTCTTCATAACCTTTAATAAAACCCATTTCAATATCGAGCATAGTAACTTCTGATACGTGCCGGGTTGTAGCAGATAGTTCTGCTCTAAATGCTGGTCCAATCTCAAATACTCTCTCGAATACACCAACCATTATTTGTTTGTATAACTGTGGGCTTTGAGCCAGTGTTGCCTCTTGACCAAAATAATCTAGTTTAAAAACTTCAGCCCCGCCCTCAGCTGCACCGGCAACTAGATGAGGGCTATTAATCTCAACAAAATCATTTTTGTATAAGAATTCTCGAACTGCTCGCATTAACTGACTTCGGATCTTAAAGATTTGAGTTTCTTCTATGTTTCTTAGCCCGACTGCCCGGTAGTCAAACAAGGTATCTAAATTATCTGATTTATGACTAAGCGGTTTATCGATTTCAACTGGAGATTGTTCTTCGACTGGTACATCAACTTCTAATTTAACATCATGAAGTTCAACTCCACCGGGTGCTCTCGGCTCATCTTTAACCATACCAATAATTGTCAGAACTGTTCCAAGTTGTAGGCCACGTAACTTTTCTACTTCGTCTTTGTCCTTTATAACAATCTGAGAAAGACCAGATCTATCGCGTAGATTAATGAAAGTAAGTCCGCCAAGTAGTCTTTTTTTATGTAGCCAGCCACTAATCGATACTTTTTTACCGATATGATTTTTTAGCTCACTGTTAAGGGTTCTTTCCATGACTACTATTTTAACAGATGTTCCTTTGGTTTTTAGATAATCTCGTCTTCGTCTTTATGTTTTGTATGAAATTTAGTTGAAACCAACTCTTTGTTTTCATATAGATCTAGGTCATCAATTATAAGTTCGCCGACCAAAGCTTTCAAAATATCTTTTGAAGTAATAATACCTATGTAATTAGCGCCCTCATTTAGAACTATGAATAAATTTCTCCCAGATGCAAGCATTGCATGTAGCACTTCACCGACTTCTTGTTCTTCATTGGCGTACATTATTTTACTATCCATTAAACTAGCGATCTTAGAACTCACGTTTTCGCCAATCGTATCTGCATTTAAGACTCCAACAATGTTACTTTCTTTATCTTGATAAATTGGAAAGTAGTGATGCCCGCTATCATGGAGTTCGGTTAAGACTATCGGGCCTAAACTATCATCAGCAGACAATGATTTTACTCTTCGTTTAGTCGTCATTAAGTCCAAAACTTTTAGTTTGTTAAAATCTAGTACATTTTTAATAATATCTAGCTGATAATCCTCAAGCCTGTTATCTTCTTGTTTCTTCTGTTGATCAATTAGATGATAGACATCTGCTTGTTCATAAATTCCAGTGTGAGAGTACCTTTTATAGACACTCTGAGATTTAAATAATTTTGATGAGATTGGATCAAAGTAGCCAAGGATAAATTTAAGTGGTTTTGCCAGTAGTTTGGCTAGGTAGTTAGAGAAATGTCCGGCTGGTCTTTTTGGTATCCAAAAGAAGATTATAAAAGTGAAAACAAAGACGAGGGCAACCGCCCATAACTCTTTTTTGAAGCGATGCACAGTTAGGACATACAAAAAGCTGGATAAAATTAATACTAATAGGCTATTTAATACCCTGTAGCTTCTTTGATAGGCAGCAACTTGATATATGGTCTTAGAAAATTTATCGCTTGTGCGGGATCGTCTTTTAAGTTCATAGATCGGTATAGAAAGATAAGATTTAGAAGATAGTAGTAAGCAAATAATTAAGATTAACAGAATTAAAATTACCACTATACCCATGCAATTATTTTAGCACGTATAGTGGTATTTAATTTTTTGACAAATAGCTTAACTAATAGGTTAGAAACCTTTGCCAATACTGTTTTTTTACTTTGACTTCCACTTTTTTGCTCCTTGTAGCAACTATTTTTATTTCAATTGGCATAGTACTTGTATATCTCCCCCAGCCACCAACATTTCCACCACAAAAATATTGACGCTTTTTTATTTTAAGTTTTTGTCTTCTTAAAGAGTTGGTACCCTTTATTTTTGAAGTAGTAATATTTTGACATAAGCGTTATATTTAAGTCAATAGGATTTTTAAATAAAGTATTAAATGACTCATATAAAAGAAAAATAAAAAATGCAGGAAAATGTCTTTACCGCTCTTAGTGTAATTATAGTCATCGCCTCAGTCATGGCCTTAATTATGAGACTAATTCGTCAACCATTGATTATTGGCTATATTCTAACCGGTGTAATTGTCGGACCATTTGCATTTCACATTCTTAAATCAGCCTCAACAATTGAGACTTTTTCTAATATTGGAATAGCTCTACTGCTGTTTATTATTGGACTGGGCCTAAATCCAAAGGTCATTAAAGAAGTTGGCAAAATTGCGGGACTGGTAGGTATTGTTGAAGTATTCTTAGTATCGATTGCTGGCTGGTTAGTCGGAAGATTGGTCGGCCTTGATTTTCGTCAGTCCGTTTTCTTAGGTGTTGCCCTGTCTTTTAGTAGTACGATTATCATCTTAAAACTACTTAGTGATAAAAAGGAACAAAATAGACTATACGGCAAAATTACGATAGGGATTTTAATCGTTCAAGACTTATTAGCTGCCATTGCTCTACTTTTTGTAACTTCACAGGGGCACAACCAACATGTCTCAGTTTCAAATTTGGGCTGGTTAGCTTTTAAAGGTATCGCCGTAGCCGCACTACTTCTTTTAGTCGGTACAAAAATTATTCCAAGGTTTCATAAGTTTATCTCTAGTAACCCCGAATTTCTGTTCTTGTTCGCCATCGGCTGGGGTTTTGGTTGTGCGGCACTATTTCAAGGCATTGGATTTTCTTTGGAAATCGGAGCCTTGCTAGCTGGATTTTCTCTGGCTGGTTTGCCTTTTGTTCAGGAGATAAGTTCAAGATTAAAACCACTTCGAGACTTCTTTATAATAGTCTTTTTCATATCGCTTGGTAGTCGGCTAACCCTAAGCGGTTTTGGCGCTAATATAAAACTCCTAATCTTGAGTCTACTGGTAGTTGTAATTCTAAAACCACTAGTTGTAATGCTAACTATTTCATTTGCGGGCTACACTAGACAAACTAGTTTTAAGACTGCAGCTACTTTGGGTCAAATAAGTGAATTTTCATTAGTTTTAATACTGCTAGGAAATGCTAGCGGAGTCGTACCTGAGAATGTAGTCAATGTAATTACCATAGCTGCACTAATTACAATTGCTATGTCGGCCTACGCAATAAATTACTCAAGTTTCTTCTTTAAAGTTTTCAAACAACCATTAGGCATCTTAGAACGTGGAGTTCTTAAAAAAGATCGAATAATGGTTGAGCATCAATATGATCTAATTTTATTTGGCTACAAAAAAGGTGGTCAGGAATTTATTAGATTATTTAAAGAGCTGGGTAAAAAATTTGTGGTGGTTGATTACGATCCAGAAGTCATCGAGCAAATGGACAATCAGCGGATGAATTCAATATTTGGCGATGCAACCGACATTGAGTTACTAGATGAAATCGGAATTGAAAAGGCTAAGTTAGTCGTCTCAATGATAACTGATAATAGTGTAAATATTTTCCTAGTAAAACTAGCAAATAAACTAAATCCAAAATCGATTGTCATAGTTCACGCAGAAAACGTTGAAGAAGCTACAGAGTTATATGAACTCGGAGCCAGCTACGTCGTAATGCCTCACTATATCGGTAATGAAAATATTGGAGCATTTATTAAAAATAGTGCCCTTAAGAAAAGTGAGTTTATCAAGTATCAGCAAAAACACGTTGATTATATTAAAAATCACTACTCACTAGACATTCCAGATCCAGAACCAGAGGCTTCTACTTAGCTCTAAAGCTAAATAGAGCGTCGTCTAAGTAACTATAATTGGGTTCACCGCTATGTTCAGTATATTCAAAGAAGTAGTTGTGAGTACCCTCTGTACTCCCTGTAACTGCAGTTTTATTAATGGTTCCAATCGATCCCGTGCCAACAACACCATCAATAATATCTGTGGTATTACAAATAAAGTTAATTCCCTGGTAAGTAGCCGCGATCGATACCTGATTACGGTCATACTGGGTAAAACTTGAACAATCGTCAGACATTAAACCGTAACTAATCTTATTACCTTCTGCTTTAATTGGTAGTAGATTGTTAATTGGTAGTGACGGAATATTATCTACAAACACTGTTAGCCAACGAGTATCAAGTTTAGGATTCTTGTCCATCCAGGTAATCGAGTACTGGCTACTATCATTAAGATATGAAGTTTGAACCCAGGATGCGGGCAACTGCATACTAAAATCTGGTTCATTAATGGTTTGAACTGGATACGCGACAGCAGCTATTGTTCCAGATTTTGTAGCTGGACCATCAATATGAACTGGTTTTCCAGTAGTATTTATAAAAATTAAATAAGCAATAAACCCAACAAATGCCACGATAATCGGAATTAAGATGAGTAGTTTAACTGACTTCTTTAGGAAGTGTTTTTTTGGTTTATGATCGTATATGTATTTTTGGCTCATTAGCAGTTTAATTATACAATTTTTAAGTTAAAATTTACTGTCTCAAGCTTGTCGGTTTTTAAGCTCAGTTATTCTTGGTATAAAACTCTGAGCTGCACCGCTCAGACCAAGGACATTTAGGGCTCCAACTAAAACGTATAGTTCATCTAAACTTGTCGAGTCAACGGATGAAGCGGATTCTAGCCTTTCAAAATAGTATTCTACCTTTTTTATCAGCCACTTCTCTTCCTCGGGTTTAATTTGGTTGGTTTTAACACCACTAACTTTTAAATTTGGTTTTACTAAAAACAGTGACCGTGCTGAGCGATCCCGTTTACCCAAATGACCTCGATTGATTAAATTGTTTATATGTAGCGAGACTGTTGCAACGGAAGTATAGTTTAGCCCTGTCATAATTTCACGGTAACTTGGACTATAGCCATGAGATTCTATAAATTCTTCAATATAGCTTAATAGTTCTTTTTGTTTCTTAGTTGGTTGAATCGTGTCAGGCATAGTTTTTAGATTATTAAGTTAGTTCCACCATCCTTGTAGGTAGTTTTAAATACCCAAAGCTTATACCAATAATAGTTCCAAGGTGTAAAGAAGAAAATAGCCGATATAAATTGACCAATGTACGGACTAACTCCAACGGCTTTTAAACCTCTGAGTATTAGATAGCTTATTAAAAAATTAGCTAGAGTTAGAATAGTATAGCGCACAGAAATGCTTAGAGTTTTTTTCTTAAGTGAAGGGTGTTCAAATACCCAAAATCTATTAATGAAATAATTGACTGTCCAGCCAATAATGTTTGAAACAACTGTTGCATAGAATAGGGTCCAATTAAAAATATGATAGAAAACGAAGAAAGCCAAATATCCGGTAATAAAGTAAAGGCCACCGCCTATAAGATAGTTAATTACCTGCTTATAGCTTTTCTCTTCGTCTTCTCGAAGCCTAAGTAGTAATCTTGTTCTTTCTCTCATCTAGCTAACCTTACCTTTTAATTTAGGGCTTAGTGCAACACCTGCGAATGCCCACCATATTAGACTTAGTGTATCATCTTCCCAGGCATGAGATACCATATTTACAAGTGTTAAACCAATTAAAGATGCAAATAGAAGCAGTGACAGCGGATCATCTCGTCTTAGATATAATCTATAGCCAACAATTATATTGATACTTAAAAACACAACTAGTCCGAGTACTCCAGTCTCTTGACCGATTTGAATATAGAAATTTTCTGCAAACATGGCTGGGTGATTATTGTGAGCTGAAGCTGGGCCTGCAATACCTACACCCTGGCCTAAAGGATGCTTGATAAAGTTTTCAGTGTTGGATCTAAGATCTGAAAACCTTACGGTATTTGATGAAGTTTGCGAGCGAGAGTTTTTAGAGGTATGCAAGAATACATTATCAAAAGTTGAATTGTTTCGAAGTGATACGCCAAGTGCTAAGACTAGAAGAATTAGCCCAGAAAACATGTAATACAGGGCTTTTTTAGTCTCTTTTTTAAGTTTAGGATTATCAAATTTAAGATAGTAAAAAATTATTCCAACAGTTAACAGTAGACCAACATAAGCGCTTCTTGAATAAGTAAAAAACAAAGCAGCAAGACCAAGTAGGCTAGAAATAATTCTTACAAATCTTCGCTTAGTACTAAAGAATAAAAATATAGGGACAATTACGATTAGATAGGCACCTAGCGGGTTAGCTCCACGTAGGGTTGATTGAATCCGATGAAATCGACGTTGTTGATCAACAGTCTGATATGCAGGAATAGTATGAGGCCCGTAACCAAAATGACTAAGAAAATTCAGCGGCAGAAACAGTTGGGCTATGCCAAATAGTATTACCAAAATCGCTGGGTAGATTAGGATCTCTCTCCAATATTTTTTAAAGAAATCTGAGTAGTTAGTAATGACCATAGTAAAGATAAAAATTAAGAAAAATCTAAGGTCGATGATCAGTCCCGCTTCCAAGGCTGATGCATTTACGTGGTGCAGATGGTAGCCAACTACGCCCACAACTATTGCAATAACGCTAAAAAGTAGAATCAATAAGACAAGTCTGTCTTTTAGTAACCATTGTCTTAATTTTTTATTAATTAGAGCTAGGTAGACTAAAATTGGGCTAATTAAAACTAGGATTATCTCTTTCCAAATTCTAAATAAATTAATATGTCCAAAATTACTAGCAAGCCAAGTCGTTAAAAACTCATGGAATGGCAAGATAAGTAGGATTATTAAGATAACGACTTGAACAATGTTCACTAGTCTAAGAGTTAAAGTTTTGTTCATAAGTGTTACAATTTATTATAGCCTATGAAAAGTAATTCATCTTTGCTTTATAACGTCTTTCTAATTATTGGTGATTTCTTTTCGATCTTACTTGCCTTTGGTGTAGCTTACATCCTTCGAGTTTCTCTAGATCATCATAAAGTAGTCCACTCAATAAGCCCTTCAACCTACATTCTGGCTTTTTTCATTGTGGTTCCAATATGGATCTTAATTTTTGGATTAATTGGCCTATATCGAAGTGACATTATCGAAAAGCGATTTACTGAAGTAGGCAAGCTATTTATCGGTAGCTTTATGGGAATACTTTTAATTATTGGCTATAGCTATATATTCAATAAAGTCATCTTTCCGGCTCATTTGGTAGCGATATATGGATTTATATTTTCCTTCACAATCTTAGTTGCCTTTAGAACATTTGCTAGGAATTTAAAATACTATTTATACAAAGTCGGTTACGGCGTAACCAGTGTGTTGATCGTTGGTGATACTGATCTAACGCACTACCTCGTTGAAACTTTATTTGATTCAACTGTATCAGGATATAAAATAGTCGGAATAGTCGGCCCTAAACAACATTTAGATTCAAAACATAAATCAATTCCAATTTTTGAAACCTTTGAAGCTGCATGCGAAAAATTAGGCACCGACAATATTCGAAGTATTATCCAAACCGAACTCTATAGTGGGCCGATGCGAAACAACATGATTTTATCGTATGCCCAGACTAATCACGCTGCTTATAGGTTTATCCCCGGCAACACTGAGTTGTTTGTTGGCAATATTCAAGTCGAGCTATTTAGATCTTCGATTCCAGTTATATCAGTTCATCAGACGCCCTTAATAGGTTGGGGAAGAATTGCTAAGCGTTTATTTGATATATCTTTGTCTTTACTAACTTTAATTGTCCTATCACCTTTCTTGCTAATACTTATTATCTTAATGTTAATTTTTGATCCAGGTCCGATTATTTTTAGGCAAGAACGAGTAACTAGATTTAATACGACTTTTAATGCCTATAAATTTAGAACTATGAAAAAAGAACTAAGTGGGCGTAATCCAGTTGAAGTATTTCATGAGATGAATCGAAAAGATTTAGCTGAAGCATTTCAAAATTCTGAGAAGTTAACTGAAGATCCTAGGCTTAGTAAATTTGGAGGATTTATGCGTAAGTATAGTTTAGATGAGATTCCCCAATTAGTTAATGTAATCATGGGTGAGATTTCTTTGGTAGGTCCACGAGCGGTAGTTCCCGAAGAACTTAAATACTATAAAGATAAAGATTCCCTGCTACTAAGTGTTAAAACAGGAATTACTGGTCTAGCTCAGGTTAGTGGTAGATCCGATATAGATTACTATGAACGAGCTAAAATAGATCTCTACTACGTACAAAACTGGAGTTTCTGGTTAGATTTAACAATTTTATTTAAAACTATACGAGTAGTTCTTAATCGTGGTGGCGCCCGCTAGATATGAAAAAAGATTTAAAGGTGGCCATAGTTTGTGATTGGCTAACTGGAGTTGGTGGCGCAGAACGTGTAGTTCTAGAACTACATAAACTATTTCCTAATGCACCGATATATACCTCACAGTATGATAAACAAGCTATCAATTGGTTTGATGATGCTGACGTTAGAACCTTGTGGTTACAGCGTTTGCCTAAAAGCTTAAAAAAATTCTTACCTCCACTACGTGCTATTGCCTTTAGACGGCTCAACCTAAGCTCATATGACTTGGTAATATCATCATCTGGTGCTGAAGCCAAAGCAGTCAAAACTGGCAAAAATACTATTCATATTTGCTACTGCCATGCTCCGACTCATTATTATTGGATGAGGTATGATGAATACTTACAAAATCCTGGCTTTGGAAAATTAGACTGGTTAGCTAGAATTGGATTAAAAATTTTGGTTAGCCCCTTAAAGCGTTTAGATTACAGTGCTGCTCAACAACCAGATTTTTTAATTGCTAATTCTACTTTTACTAAGGAACAAATTAAGAAATATTATAATCGAGAGTCTGAAGTAATATTCCCCCCTGTTGATGTCGAAAAATTTAAAAATTCAATTAGCAAATCTACCAAGAAAGGTTTGTTAGCTATTGGCAGGCAAACTCCATACAAAAAAATAGACCTTGCAATTGGTGCAGCTAATAGACTAGGACTGCCTATCACAGTCGTTGGAAATGGACCGGATCATAACAAACTTGTAAAAATGGCAGGTGGTACTGTTAACTTCGTAACCAAGGCTACCGAGAATGATGTTATTGAATATATGGCTTCTGCGAAAGCTTTTATTTTCCCAGGTATTGATGACTTTGGCATTGTGGCAGTTGAGGCGTTAGCGTCTGGTACTCCAGTAATTGCATTCGATGTAGGAGGATCTAGTGATTACATTGTCAATGGAGTTAATGGCTTACTATTTAATAAACAAACCTCAGAATCTCTAGTTACTGTTCTTGAAAAACTTAGTACCAAAAAGTTTAGTTCTTCAGCTATTCAAAATACAGCCAAAAAATTTAGTACAAATGAATTCCACAAAAATCTATCAAGTTTTATCGAGAAACATTTAAAATCATAAAAAAATCAAATACCCATAAATTAAATACTCCGACGATCAAATTTGTATCATACAGATGAGAGATCTTGATAGAATTGATTGCCTTGATTTGAGGGAATTACCTAAGGATTTGGATAGCCCTTATCTATTTTTAAAAACCCAATCTATAGGCGTACATGATAAAATCAAATGAAAACTTAACTTGGTCTTAGTACAAAAGATAGATGTAACAATTTATGACTTTTCAAAAAAAAGGTGCCCCTTCTATTTATACACAAATCGTATCTTGAAGGCACCGTATAGCGCAATAAACATGTCTTTTGAATGCACACTCGACGCACCATATTTTCTATCAGTAAATGTTATAGGAACCTCGTGAATTGTAAATCCTGCGTGTTTCAATTTATAAGCGCTTTCGGAAAGTAGTAGGAATCCTTTTTCGTGCAATGCAATGCTTAATAGATACTCCGCGGTTTTTCTATTATACAAACGATAACCATTTGTATAGTCATGAATACCTATATTAAATAGCAGATTTAATAGTATGGAGTTTATGAGTTTACTCATAAATAGTCTTTTTTTAGGCCAATTTACGATTTTACTCCCTTTTATATAACGAGATCCAATAATCATATCAGCAGACTTTTTCTTTTTAAGAAACTTCGTAAGGTCTTTAGCGTCATGAGAAGTATCGGCATCCATTTCAAATACATATTCAATATTTTTATCCAAAAGTGCTTCTTTAAATCCATCTAATACTGCGCTACCCCTTCCGCCTTTTACTTTGCGTTCGATGATTATCAGTTCCTTTTGTTTACTCGCAAAGCTTTTTAATTTATGTTTTTGTTGCCTATTTGAATCATCAACAATAATAATTTTTGCTCTTGGTACAACTGAACGAATTCCTTGAACCACTAAAGGTATATTTTCGGCATCATTATAGCTAGGAATGATGATGGCTATATTATTTTTCATATTTAGATTATATTATTTATTACCTATACGTCGCTAATTCAACTCAGACTATTGAGTAAAAATATTAATAATCTCATTCATTTCTTGATCTGTTAATTCAGGATTGTTTCCGAAATAAAGACCTTGTTTATGAATGAGGCTAGCATTTGAATTTTTTAATATACTTGAATGCAGATGTTTTAGAAAAAACGGTTGTAGCGTCATATCACCGCCAACAATCGGACGAATTTCTAATTTGCCAGCGCATTTTTCAACTAATTGATCTCTTATTTTTGTTGACTTGCATATTACAGGTACGGCAAAATTTGATAATAAATCTAAGTGATCATAGCGTACTGGATAATACTTGCCCGTTTTCTGATATATGGGTGGTGCCATTTTAAAAAAGTTACTCCTCCGTTTTTCAATAATTTCATCAAGATATTGAATCTGAGTATTTCCAATAAAACCATTTATCTCAGTTGGGCGAAGGTTATAACCTAAATCATAGAAGGTATATCTTGAATAAAACGTCGAATTAACTTTATGCTTGTTTCTCAACTTTATCTGCCCTTTTTCAGAAAGGTTTCGATCCCAACCATGCGCCCTCACAATGCGTAGCATCGAAGCTAACTCCTCACTGTTAGTACAAACAGCTCCACCTTCTATAGTTGACATATGATGCCCAACGTAAAAAGAGAAAGTGCTGGCCACGCCAAAATTTCCTAACTTTTCACCTTTATATTCAGACCCTAGTGATTCGCAGTTATCTTCTACGAGTATAATTTTCTGCTCTTGGCATATTCTTCTAATTTCGTCTATATCATCACATAGCCCTAATAAGTTAGTTATAAACAACATCTTAAGGGGATACTTTTTTAAGATTTCTTTAAACTTGTCGCTAGAAACATTCAGAGTGTCGAGTTCTACATCGATTGGTACTGCTTTCAAACCTAGCTCTATTAGTGGCATGACGTTAGTAGCCCAGGTCAGGGCAGAAAAACCGACATGATCATTTTGTTTTATTTTGCCTAAATTTAAAAGTGCTTGGACAATTGCAAGATTAGCGGAACTACCACTATTAAGGAAAACACAATGTTTTTTACCTTGCCATTTCGCAAATTTATTTTCAAAATGTTGACACTCTGGCCCGAAGCTCAGAATCTCAGCATTTTTAATAAACGTCTGTAATTCTTTTTTGGTCTTTTTTTCATTATAAAAAGTAGATTTAATAAGTTTAATCATTCAGGTTGTTTCCTCTCAAGTCTGATCATTATACCATTCGTTGTTTATTGCTTACAAATAATCCATCTTTTATAGAAATAATTTTTTTAAGCTCTAATCTAAGTATTATTTATAGATTAAATTAATTCCTTCAATTATCAATTTAGTATCTTGCCAACTTAAAACTTCTATACTATCAATCCCCATCTATTTAACTGATAGTCATTACCTCCAGGTTAAAGTCAGTCTCCTGGAAATAATATTTCACTTTTATTTTTTAGTTCATTTATTAGTTTTTTCAATTCTCTATCCTTTTACTAACCTCACCAACTTTCTGTGATAGGTCTTTTCTGGCAACTAATATACCACTTTCAGTATTTATGACTACAACATTATTAAGTCCAATAACTGCAACTGGTTTATTTTCAAAATTTTCAATAAACGAGTTCTCTACGGACTCAATCTCAACCTGCCCTTGAATATGATTACCTAATTGATCGCTACCGATAGCTTTATGAAGATCAGAGTATGATCCTAAGTCCATCCAGTCAAACGACGCTGGTATTACCAAAAGATTGGAAATCTTCTCAATTAAAGCATAGTCAATTGCCTCGGATTCAAAGCTAAGGTAAGATTTCTGATATGACTCTTTAGAAGAATTTTTTAAAAGTTGATAGTTATTAAATAATCCCGTTGAGTATTTTTCCATTGAACTAATAAAAGTGCCTAGTGTGCCAACAAAATAACCACAATTCCATAAATATGTACCTTTATTAAGATACTCTCTTGCGGTCTGATTATCTGGCTTTTCTTTGAACGAAGCTACATTGTAGACATATGGTTCTTCGCTAAATAGTTTACCTTTCTCAATATAGCCAAAACCGGTAGCAGGATAATCTGGTTCAACCCCAACTAAAACAATTCTTTGTTCACTTTTAGCAATTTGGTCAGCTATTTTAAAAGTATGATAAAAGCCTTCACCGTCTCGAATGTAGTGATCAGCATGTATTGAAGCAATGGTTTCATCACTATCGTGATTTCTGCCAATGTATTCTATTGCTGCAACGATACAGTTTGCAGTACCTCGACGTCCTGGTTCAATAATAAATGAATTATCAGTTAGTTCACTAAGTTGCTCTTTTACATGCTTTATATGGCTCTCTTCTGATACAACATATATTTTATCTGTTAATTTTTTAGCTCGATCATAAGTTAACTGGAGTAATGAACGATCGTCATTATTAATTTTAAGTAAGTGTTTTGGGAATTTAGGTATAGATAGTGGCCAAAGTCTTGTTCCCGATCCACCGGCAATTATTACAATAATCATGATCTAGATAATATCATAAAAAAATTACTACTTGCTTAAATGAACGTCCTAGTCACAGGAGGTCTTTGTTATATTTGTAGCGTTACAACCGCACATATACTAGATGCTTGAATACGGCATTAAGAATATTATCATTACCAGCCCACTAGCAATATTTTTGTATGATATTATACTTTCACCAGAATACAAATTGATGATATCCTTAAACTACTAAGAGGAAATGGTTATGAAAAAGCTTATAAGCTATGTCTTCCCTATATACAATGAAGCCGGGAATATTTCTTTGCTATATAATACTTTAGGAGAAATAATTTCTTCTATAGATCATAAGTATAGTTTCGAGTTAATATTTATTAATGATGGCAGTACTGATTTATCTTTAGAGAAACTTTATAAAATAGAAGATGAAGATAAAAGAGTGGTGGTAATTAACTTTGCTCGAAATTTCGGACACCAATTAGCCGTAACTGCTGGTCTTGATTATGCAAATGGTGACTGTGTGATAATCATGGATAGTGATCTACAAGACCCACCTAAAGTTAGCCTTGAATTAATAGAGAAATGGGAAGAAGGCTACGATGTCGTATATGCACAGAGAAAATCAAGAAAAGATACTTTTTTTAAAAAAATATCTGCAAATATATTCTACTGGGGTTTGCACAGAATAGCTGATATAGATATTCCAAGAAACACTGGAGATTTTCGTTTGTTAGACGGAAAAGTTGTCAAAGCACTAAATGGTTTTAGGGAACATAATCGTTTCCTTAGAGGCCTAGTAAGTTACGTTGGATTTAAACAGACTGCAGTTCTTTTTAACAGAGATGAACGTAACGCTGGTGAGACGTCTTACCCATTAAGAAAAATGCTTAGATTTGCTGCAGATGGAATATTTAGCTTCTCGAGTTTTCCACTTAAACTAATCAGTAGGCTAGGTTATTGTATTTCTGCTCTTAGTTTTTTAGGCATACTATATGCGATTATTATTAAATTATCCGACCCTAAGGTTGTAGTAGATGGATGGGCTTTCACTATAATTGCTATTTTACTAGTTGGTGGAGTGCAACTAATAGTCTTAGGTATGCTAGGCGGATACATCGGACGTATTTATACTGAAACTCAGAATCGGCCGTTATATTTAATTGAGTCCATAAAGAACAGTCGGAATATCAAAAAAATATGATTGAATCAGTTTTAAGATTTTATAATAGTGTTACTAATAAGTACAGAGCTAAAAAATACTCAAAACATATTATAGTATTTTTCTCTATCTTTATATTATTTACTACTGGTTTTTATGGTGCAATTAAGGCCAGTCATTCCTATGCAACTAATTCGGATGCACTAACTTATACATATCTAGTTGGAGACGGTCTGAATAGACATCAAATTGCTTTACCAGATCAACACGCTAACCTAATAAAACTACCCTTCTTCTACATCCAAAGTTTATTTCCCTTTCATCACGCGAGCTTCATGTTATTTAGCATAGTCTTAGTAATGATTACTATCGGAGGGTGGGCATATCTTTTAATAAGATTGTTTGGTAGAAAATATCAAGTATTAATACTTATTTTGTTTGCTGCAACTCTTTTTACATCCACTCAGCTAGATCTACAAATTGCATTAACTACAGTACGCAATATTGAATTACCAATTTCTTTGTGGTTCATTTTTATAATCAGTGACCTGTTAAAAAATCGTAAATTTAGCCGAAAGTATCTCTACGTTTCGGTAGTTGGATTTCTTTTATACTCTCTGGTATTAGCCGGAGATAACTATTTTGAATATGCGATCTCTCTGCCTTTAATACTAACAATTGGATGGTATTGGATACAAACAAAACGCTTCACTAAATACATGTCAAAAGCATTGCTCGTGATCATAGCTGCTAGTGTCGTTGGCATGATTGTTAAGATACTTTCGGGTGTTCTCGGGATTATAGTACTAGATAAGGGTGGTGATTTCCCAAATACTTTAGTCACACTCCAGAATCTAAGCCCATCTATAACTACGGCACTAAAACAATTATTGAATCTACAGGGTGCATCTATATTTGGACAAACTGGTATACATTTAGGTTTAGCTAATTTAAGTATTTTTATAAATTTCCTTTTTTTAATAATTAGCGTATCAGGTTTACTATTAATAATCTTTAAAACTAATTCTAAAATCTTAAAACTGAAGTCATTAACAGCTAATGATAATTTTATATATTTTGTGGTTGCTATAAGCTATTTTATTATTCTATTCGTTTACATCTTATCAGGACAAGTCGCACAGGTACTAAGCAATGGGCAAGTTTCTGACCTTGGACAAATTCGTTATATAGCAATTCTGCCTTTTCTTTCAATTGTGGGACTTGTTTGGATAATTAAAACATACTATCGTAAACATACTTATCTAATTTCTGGTGTTATTTTAGTCTGTTTATTTAATATAATCATGTCTTATTCATCAGTGAGGCAGAGCTATATTAATACAGATAATCTAACTCAACCATCCCAAACAATTTTAAAAGAAATATCATCGGATTTAAATAAGGACAACGTAACCGAAGCGCTGACTGGATACTGGTATGGAGCATCCCTTAGATTTTGGTCAAACAATACGATTAACTTTGCAGTTATTTCTAGTTGCAATATCCCGTTTGGTTTTAATGTTAGAGAAGATTGGTACAAACCGAGCGATGATAAACTAACAGCTTTAGTTATTAATAGACCAAACGATGGATACTGGAACTGTTCTGACACACAGCTTTTGAGTATATATGGTAATCCTATTAAAAAACAGTTAATACAGGGAGGATTACCCGGCACGTATGTAGATATATGGGTCTACAATTACGACGTAAGGGATCGACTAGCACCATTCCCTGAGTGAGTTTAAAATATTAATTAGATTGAATGTGTTCTAGTTAATTTATCTCAGTCTTTGATTTTGGTTTACTGAAATAAATATATCCTATGAGACAAATAATAATTAAGATAAAAACTGCTAGTATGCTCATTGGAATTATATTGATGCCAAAAAGAAATGGTGCATAGGCGAAAAGTGTGATTACTTGAACTGCTACAGCAATCCAAAAATATTCGGGATATATGAATGCTAATAACAAACTGCCTATTCCAGCTGGGAAAAAATATCTTTCGTGCATTTGTGGCAACAAAAAAGGCATCAGTATAAGCATCAAGGACGTGAATACAACAAAATCTACTTTTTTATACTTTTTATAAATAACACCAAATAAAATTAACAACAAAGCTGTTGCGCCAGTTAAGTAAATTCCAAACTTGTTAAAATATTGAAAATCTATGCTAGGAACCCACGCCCACATACTAGGAGCATTTAGGGTTAATAAGCCACTGAACAAATTGGTCTGATTTTTATATATATTTATAATAGAGCTAAATGATCTACCTACAAGCAAAGGAGGAAAGGTTAAAACGACAAAAGAAACTATGCCCCAAATAGCGTCATACCATTTGATACGTTTGAATATCATTAGTAATAAAACTGGTAAAAAAAAGATTGCTTGGAGTTTTATAGCTATCGCTATACCAAAAAATATCCATGCCCACCGGCTTTTACCTTTTAGACCGAAATATAGACTAAAGACAATGAATGCAGTATAAAACTCATCAAACTGTCCCCAGAACGCAGAAGTTAGTAGGACTGTAGGTAGAAATAAAACTACTAGGGATGCAATTATTGGCATATAATTTTTTGGCCTAAACAATTTAACAAAAAAGTATACTGACAATGCTAAAACATAATCAAAAAAAATAAGAATGCTTTTTATTGCAACAATTTTTGATACTGGAAGGAGTGTAGCGATATAGAGGAAATAGGTATAAGGTGGGTTATAGTCAGAGAAGGAGTACTTAAAACTATGTATGCCATGCAATTTTAAAAAGTCATACCAGCCACTAAAAGTAGCATAATCACCAGATTGAAATTTTACCAGACTAACTCGAATAAGAATTGTTATTATAAATAAAATTATGAAGATGCCATATATAGCTCGAGTCTCAAGACTAGACTTTTTTATTTTCTGATAGATAGTTGATCCAAAAATACTCATTGTATTTAATATAATATCAGGTTTGTGGTCATTGACGATCTTCTTCTAAACTATTTTTTTCACTTACATGTTTAAATACAATCTTATGATATAAGATAAAATTCCATATCATACTGACTAAGACTGCAATTAATTTTGCGGTATTTAAATTGATAGCTTTAATACTGATAGAGTTAACACCTATATCCCTAACCACTGTGACTACGAAAGTAGATTTTATTCCGACAGTGTGAGTAAAAAAACTAATAATTACGCTTTGGATTGCGAGAATACTAAGACCGGTTATAAGAAAAAAATGTATAAACTGTTTTAGATTACGTGGGTTCGGATCTTTAAAAACGAGTCTGCGGTTTAAGAAATAAGATATCGTAATACTAATAGTTGCTGATATTAGATTGGCGACTAAAGAATATAAATGTCCAATGAATACTAAAAAATTCAAAATAGTTAGGTCAGTAAATGTATTAATTATACCGACACAAGCAAATCTAAAAATTTTGCGTTGCCAAGAATTCCGAATTAATCTAATCACCAATCGAAACATAACCATAATATTAACACGATGAAATATAATTCTATAAAATTAGCGATAGCTAAACTTTATTTTAGGTACTAAAATCAGATAAAAACTTTTATAAGAGTATTGCTAATTTAGACTATCTGATCTAGAGTAATAAGTATTAACATGATCAAAATAAAAAAAACATTAAAAAAATATAAGTATTTCTATCTGTTTGTCATAGTTGTAATTGGCTTGATATTATTCTTCGTATTCAGACATCATTCCGTTATTAACACCGTACAGACAAAAAGCAAGGTTTCTCATATTATCGACAATTCAAAGGCACAAGCAACACAGAATACGATTGGTCAAGGAGGTGTCACGTCTACTAACGGGTCAACTCAAATATCCCAATCAAATACTGCTTCAACTCCAGTAAGTTCTTCCGACGGAGCAATAACACTAGAAAGTCCGTCAGCTAATTCAATAATAAAGACTGGTACGGTACTCAATGGAACTGCAACTGTAAGTGCGATACAGTACAGACTCGTAGATAGTACAATAGGTGTTATTGCACAAGGGTCATTGAATGTAGTAAATGGTGTTTTTTCAGGAACTTTCAACTTTCAACCGAGTAGTGATAGTGGACAGTTAGATATATTTAGCTATGAAAATGGTAGCTCAATTGGACCAGAAATAAATTCTATTACAATTCCAGTAAAATTTAATCCTTGAAAAGGTTAAAATAGTATGCCTGTTACAAATATTAAACTAAAAATTATATTCTCATCCCTCCTTATAGTCTTGTTTATTATTTCTTTTAATCTTGTTCTATCTAAAACCGCATCCGCATTATCCTCATACAGTAACAGTGACTTAATAAATGATGCTATCTTCTTAGACTCTAGTAGTATGACGCAATCACAAATACAATCATTTTTATTTAGCCAAGGAAGCTATTTAGCGAATTACACTAGTTATAGTAGCCGAGATAATACTAACGTTTTAGCATCACAGATTATATATGAAGCATCACAAGATTATGGAATAAATCCTCAGGTTATACTAGCTACCATGCAGAAAGAAGAAAGTTTAGTGACCGATCCAGATCCGTTACAAAGTCAGTTAGATTTTGCAATGGGATACGAATGTGCTGATTCAACAGGATGTTCCGCCTATTCTGGATTGTTTAACCAGGTTGATAACGGAACCTGGCAACTTCGATTTGATTACGACAAACTGACTGGAAGTATCCAGCTTGGAGGCTCTAGTACACTAACTTCATATGAACAATCAGAGAGTTATCCATGTGGTACTTCATCAATTCCACCTCCATACAGTTCAACAAATAATACTAACTATCATTTCTACTATCCTGGGCTTACCTCCGGTACTAACGTAACATTTTATGATGGCTACGGGACGGCTTATACGAATTTCACTATAGCTAATGCATCTACTGCTTCATTATATTGTTATACACCCCACGCATATCCTGGTAGCTCTAAAGATTATTATTCTGGAAGCTACAATTTCGTCGTTGCATTTGATAGTTGGTGGGGTAATTCAACGCCTGAGTTCCAAGCTACCTATTCAGGACAATCAGGTTATCCTACGATGGTGCAAGGACAAACTAGTAGCGCTTATATACTATACCAAAATACTGGCAATGAACCCTGGTACGATGATGTCAGTGCACCA